>Ga0156164_145_pt1 | contig 45834 bp, 42 predicted proteins | sample RifCSPlowO2_12_FD_107817 | JGI IMG/M metagenome (GOLD analysis project Ga0156164, IMG submission 107817) | Sulfurimonas sp. RIFCSPLOWO2_12_36_12 | reverse complement strand
GAAGTTTTGGGTGAAGTGCTTTTAACTCTAAAAATAGTTTTTTACTAAGTTCAAATCCAACTCTGTACTCTTCATCCGCTCCTTTTTCATTTGCAACTCTTAGGGCTTCTATCCACTCCTCCGGAACATTTATCCCCGGAACATGAGCTGAGAGAAACTGTGCGGTTCTGAGTTTTGTAATAGGAAAAACCCCCAAGATAAGCTCTGCGCTTTTGTTTTCACTGTGACACTCTTTGTTTGCTGCTTCTTTAAGCTCAAGGAGAAGTTTTGCATTTTGGATATCATAGACTGGTTGCGTGATGATTCCAAGCGCACCGTGTTTTATCTTCTTTAGCATCTTTTTTTGGAGAGTTTTTGGATTTTTAGCATAAGAGTTTACAACCGCAAAAGGGTATATCTCTTTTGGCTTGTGTGTAAATGGCTTTCCTGCATAATTAATACCGCTGTTAAAGCACGAGATAATGTCAAGCAGGAGTGAGCTGTCTGACTCAAAAACACCTTTGGTATGGGGCTGGTCGGATATTGTGGCAGGGTCGCCCGTCAGTGCTAAAATTGCTCTTATATCTGCCTCGTTTGCTCCGAGCAAATCTGATTGCAAAGCAATTTTATTTCTATCTCGCATACTCATTGTCGCAATAACAGGCTTTTTGAATCTATCTTGCAACATTTTTGCAGCAAAGAGCGAATTGTATTTTAGTTTTGCAAGAGGATTGTCTGTTGTCGTAAAACCGTCTACTAGTTTATCAAGCCCCAGCTCTGCAATTGTCTCAACAATCGGAGAGAAAACAGGAGAATGAGATGGCGTAGTCTCAAGCGTAATATATGTACCGTTATTTAATTTATTTATTAGTTCATCAAACAAAAAGCATCCTAAATGGGTATAATTGCGCAATTATAACTTAAGAGAGAAGAATATATGTTGAAATTGGCTGTTTTTGATTTTGATTCTACGCTAATGGACGGCGAGACTATAGATTTTTTCGCCGAAGAGCTAGGACTTGGTGAGCAGGTAAGCAAAATAACCGAAGCTGCGATGAACGGAGAGCTTGATTTTTTTGAATCCCTTCAACAGAGAGTAGGGTTGTTAAAAGGGCTGCATTACAGCGTAGTTGAGAGAATTAGCCATAATCTGCCATATATGAAGGGCGCAAAAGAGACAATCGCCGAGTTAAAAAGCAGAGGCATGAAAGTTGTCTGTTTTAGCGGCGGATTTAGAAGTGCAACCGGATATGCAAAAAATATTTTAGGTTATGATGCGGATTTCTCAAATGTACTGCACCACAAAAATCAAGTACTTACAGGGCTTGTCGGCGGAGATATGATGTTTAACTACTCCAAAGGCGACATGTTGATTCGTCTGCAAGGTCTGCTTGGTGTTAAGGAAGAGGAAACTTTAGTGTGCGGAGACGGGGCGAATGACCTCTCAATGTTTGCTCACGCCGGAACAAGAGTCGCTTTTTGCGCAAGAGAAATTTTACGCAAAGAAGCAAATATAATAGTCGAAACAAAAGACTTAACACAAATATTAGGAAAAATTTAATGTTAGAAAACAGTATCTGGAGACAGTATAACGATGAAAATAGTTTTAGAGGGTTATTGGCTAAATTTTGTAAATTAAACGAGATTGATCTTATAGAGGACGACAAAGCTTTATATAATGCGCTTAAGACGAAATTGACAAAGAAAGAGTTAAAACTTTTTGCAATGGATAGTGCAAATTTGGGCGATGAGAAAATGAAATCTGAATTTTCATGCAACGATGAAGAGTTGGAAAAAGCTAAATTTAAACTCTATAAAAAACTAAAGCAGGACAAAGTTCGTTTGAGTTTTAGAGAAGGAAACGCAGAAGATTTTGAGAGCTAAATATAAATAGTTAATTAGACAAGATAATCTTGAAGGAGACCCTTCTTGATTTTTCTTTATCTTCGTTTTTATCAACCACTACTTTTTTAGCAAAGCTTAATCCGCTTCCCTTTATCATCTCGCTGAGTAATTTTTGGCTCTCTCTGTTTTGGTTGTTAAATATATAGCTGAGTGTTGAAAATGAGCGTTTCATTGAGAGTTCTTCGTTGTTTATATATCTTTGTGAAAAATCAGTTGTTCCCCATTCGCTTGATGTGTGGCCGCTAACTTCAAGCGTACCTATGCTCACTCTGTTTTTATGTAAAAATGGCAAAAGCTTAGCAGCAAACTTTTGTAAAAACTCTTTTTGTTTGTTTGTAAGCTCGTACTCTGCAACATTAAAATATAAATTTTTATCTATTAAATTTATAGACAAATCTTCTTTTATAGTGATTTTATTTGCCGCTATCTCATCTTTAAATATATTTAACAGCTCATTATAAAAATTTGTTGATTTATTTGATGTTTTACTCTTTGGCGCTTCGGTCTTTGATGTTTGTGCCATAGACAAATTTCTATTTAGCTTAACAATCCACATATTTGTTTCTTGGGAATTTTTGTTTGTGTAAACTCCAACAACCCCTATCTGCGAGTTATGAAGCACGCTAAGAGCGTTAAATGAGTCATACTCTTGAGACCCGTAATGCTCTTGGGTAAGCATAGAAAATTTACTGTCAAGCAACATTGCAAGTCCGTCCGTGTTATAGCTGTCTTGAACATACCCGACACCGACAATTTTGCCGTCGTTAAACTCTTTTATATCTTTTAGAACGCTCGCATAGGTCGTAGAAATTACTTTTTCAAGTAAAATATTTTTTTGCAAATCTATCTTGAGTAATTTTATCTGCTCTTTATTTCTGTCATCTTCTTGAGTGAGTGATAATACAAAACTGTTATCTCTTAGTTTAATAATTTTATACGGAGTTATATTTTTGCCATTTTTAAACTCTTTGACCCATGTTTTATCCCCATTTTGAGTAATTCGCATAATGGATATGTTTTTTGATTTTTCACTGTTTGTCTGACTTAGCACCATAATTGAGCCATCGTCTGCTTCCGCTGCATCAACTCCTATATCATCGTAGCTTGTGCCGTATTTTTTACTCCATAGTCTAGTTCCATCGCTTGAGTGTCTTGTTAAATAGACATCATTCAAACCAAGTCCGCCGTTAAAAATATTATCGCTATAGGGTTTTGATGTGACAGATGAACCTACCGTTAAAATCCCGCCATCACGAAGCGGAACTATTTTGTTCATTTTATCTTGGTTTTGGGTTCCAAATATATCTTTAGAAATTATATTTGCATTTGAGTCTAGTTTTAAAACTACAAGTGAACCATCAAGCGTATATCCGCCCACAAAATAGCCGTTTTCCGGAGTTTTTGCCACTCCCACCGCTTCACTGAAATTTGGTAAATTTATTGATTTTCTAAGAGTTATGTCTGCTTGATTGTCTACTTTAACTAAGTGAATCAAAGAGCCGTGAGCGCTTGAGAGAGATGAGAGATAATCAAACGCATTTGTATATGTTGCATCTGATTTTGATGAGTTATTTTTATATGTTTTAATAAAACCGACAGCACTAATAGAACGGTCATAATCCTCTGTTACGCCAAGAAGCGCATTGTTGAACGGCTCATCTATGACAATCGAGAAATCGGTTGTTTTTGCATGAAGGCAAAGCGTTAGTAAGATAATTGTTAAGAGATAATGCATATTGCTACTTTTTTACTATAGATGTAGCAAAAAATATTCCTAAATTTATATGAAAAAAATATGAGGTGAGTTGGGCGGTGCAAAAGCACCAAAAAACCTAAGATAGGTTATTAAACACCCGCTTATGGGCATTTAATGAAAGTTATCTTAAATTTTCAAATGGAGCAGTTACAACTGTTTTTCTAGTTACTGTGTATGGAACTAATGCCGCAGCACGAGCTCTTTTGATAACTGTTGCAATCATGTCTTGGTGACGCTTGCAGTTACCAGTTAAACGGCGAGGCATAATTTTGTATCTTTCTGAAAGAGAGAAGCGAAGAGCTCCTACATCTTTATAGTCCATGAAATCTACTTTTGCTTCACAATATTTACAAAATCTTTTTTTGTACTTTCTTCTTTCTGCCATGTTGTTTCCTTTTTTTATCTAATATCTAAAATGGAATTTCATCTTCATCAATGTCGATTACCGGAATAGAGCTGCTGTTAGGCATCTGCTGTCCGCTTGGCTTTTGATAGCTTTGCGGTTTCTGCGGTTGATAGCTAGGCTGCTGATAATCTTGTTGAGCAGGTTGACCTTGTTGAGCCGGATATTCATCCGCTCCGCCTTGGTTACCACCCTTTGAATCTAACATCTGCATAGTTTCAACAACAACAGAGTGCTTAGAGCGTTTCTGTCCGTTTTGATCTACCCATTGATCAAAGTTAAGTCTACCTTCTACTAGGATTTTACTCCCTTTTCTAAGGTATTGGTTGGCAATCTCCGCACTTCTTGCAAAGAATGTAATATCTATAAAGCAAACTTCCTCTTTTTTTTCACCATTGCTGGTAAATTTGCGGCTTGTAGCAATAGAACTAGTTGCTATGCCCATTCCGCCTTGTGAGTATTTAAGTTCAATATCTCTAGTTAAGTTTCCAACCAAAATAACTTTGTTATACATGAATTTTCCTTATTTGTTTAGGCTTTAGCCAATTACTCTGCTGTTTCCTCAGCTACTTCTTCAACTTCTGGAGCTATTTCAATCTCTCTAGTTTTAGTCTCTTCAGCAGGTGATGAAGCTTTTTTATTAGCTTTTAACACTAACTGTTTCCAAGCTGCTACTTCACGATTTGTATCATATTTGATTGTTACAAAACGAAGAAGGTTTTCATTGATACGGAAGCGTCTTTCAATCTCACTAATTGCTGAAGGAGCAATTGAGTAGTAGATTACATAGAAATAACCACGCTCATTTTTGTTGATTGGGTATGCTAATTTTCTCATACCCATAGTGTCTCTAGCAGCTATTTCGCCACCGTTAGAAGTGATAACTTCTTCGATAGCAGTAATGCTAGCTTGAATCTCTTCTGCCGTTAATGTTGGTTTTACGATTACTAGGTTTTCGTAATTTCTCATAGAGTATAATCTCCCTTTGGTATTTTGCCCATCAACCAAATGATGTAAGGCTTTTGTTTCCCTTTCGGATGTATATATATCGAAAAAATTCGATACAAAGAGAAAGGAACGCGGGATTGTATCTAATCTATGCTTAAGCACTAATAATAAATATTGGCAAGAGTCAAAGCTTTTAGTGGATAATATGACTATATGCAATATATATTACTTATTTTATTTTTTTTAGGATATAGTTTTATCAATAATTAATGGATAATAAATGTCAAAAAGAAGAAAAGCCACTCCTAAAAACCACTCAAACATTTTAACTTATATAGCTTGGGGTTTGGCTAGTATTGTGCTTGTTATGGGTTCAATCGCTGTTGGATACTATATAGGATATGATGCTGCAAAAAAAGATTTAGTTAAAAAAGAGCAAGCAAAAGAGCAAAAAAAAGTCTTGGTTACTAAAAAGCTTGAAGAAGCAACTGTAAAAAAAGATGAATTAAATGTAAGCGATAGACTCAAAGAGGTACTAAAAAAAGAGAGTATGCCTGCTCAAGAAAAGAAGGAAATCGAAGAGATAAAGCCGGTTGAAAAGGCTAAAATTACCGAAAAACCCAAAGTCACTGAAAAACCAAAGGTTGTAGAAAAAGCCAAAGCTGTTGAAGAGACCAAAGAAGCAATAGCTGAGTATGAGGATGCTTCGCATGAGGTTGAAGACGCCGTATTGCCAAAACCGCCAAAACGAGAAATTGTAAAAACTTCCACTAAGCCAAAATTAGCCATTATCATTGATGATGTAAGTGTTCAATCGCATGTCAGTGCAATAAAGGGGCTTAACCTTCCTATTACAATGTCTTTTCTGCCACCTAGCAAAATAAGACCGAATTCTCATAATTTGGCGGCTAAAGAGAGTTTTTATATGGTTCACTTGCCTATGGAAGCTATGAATTTTACAAGAGAAGAACCCTTTACACTAAAAACAGATGATTCAGAGAAAACAATATCGCAAAGAATTGTTGAGCTGAAAAAATTATTTCCGCGAGTAGATTACATAAACAATCATACAGGAAGTAAATTTACAGCGAATGAATCTGCTATGAATAAGCTAATATCCACGCTTAAGAGCCAAAATATAACTTTTGTAGATAGCAGAACTACGGCTAATTCGCAAGCACCGAAGATGGCCAAGAAATATGGTGTAAATTATATTGGCAGAGATGTGTTTTTAGACCATCATATGGATAAATCTTACATAATAACACAAATAAAAAAAGCGATTGAAGTGGCTAAATTGCATGGAAGCGCAATAGCCATAGGACACCCGCACGCAAACACAATCGCGGCAATAAGTGAGTCAAAGAGACTTTTTTGTGATGTTGAATTAGTTTTAATAGACAGGCTATAGTAAAATGAATTTAGTTCAGTGCGAAATACCTGAACTGCTCTCTATGAAAAGCTACCCTAAGCAGCTCTTTTACGATGGAAAATTAGATTTGTTAAATAGAGTGAAGATTTCAATTGTAGGAAGCAGAAAACCGACAAAGTATTCTCGAGAACAGATTCAAAAGCTCTCATCATCACTCTCAAAAAACGGAATTTGTGTCGTAAGCGGCGGGGCAATGGGCATAGATGCAACGGCACATACAGGAGCAGGAGCTTCAGAAACAATTGCGGTTTTGCCATGCGGTATAGATTTGCGCTATCCCTTGGTAAATAAAAATTTGTTAAATGATATACAAAAGAGCGGGTTATTGCTTAGTCAGTTCGAGAGTGGATATAGTGCAACACCGTGGAGCTTTGTTGTAAGAAATGAGCTTGTAGTTGCTCTTGGAGAAGTTTTAGTAGTTGGCGAGGCAGATATAAACAGCGGAACTATGAGAAGCGTTGAGTTTGCCCTAAAGATGGGTAAAGAGATTTTTGTACTTCCGCAGCGCTTAGGCGAAAGTAACGCTACAAATCAGCTGGCTAAAGAGCATAAAGCAAAAGTTATTTATGACATAGATGAGTTTGTCGCAAAATTTTCTAAATGTCAAAATATTCAACCGTTAAAAAAGGACGATTTTATAGAGTTTTGCAGTGCAAATCCGACTTACGATGAGGCTTTGGCTAAATTTGGCGCTAAGGTTTTTGAATATGAGTTAAGCGGGAAAATAATAATAGAGAAAGGAAAAATATTTTTATAGGAATAATAGTTATGATATTATTTTTTATTAGAGTATCAAAGGGAAAATCATGACAAACGATACTAAAAAAGTGGATATGCCGATTTATCTTGATTATAACGCCACCACTCCAGTTGACCCAAAAGTGGCAGATATTATGGAGCTGTATTTGCGCAGATATTTTGGCAATCCTTCCTCCGGTCATATCTACGGTGTTCACGCGCATGAGGCAGTAGAGCTTGCCCGCAGCAATCTGGCCTCCTTGATTTGTGCGCAGTCGGATGAGATTATATTTACGAGTTGCGCTACTGAGGCAAACAATCTTGCAATATGCGGCAGTGCTCGCACTATGCGGCATATCGGCAGGCATATTATTACAAGTGCCGTGGAGCATCCATCCGTTGTCCAGCCTTTTTTGCGTCTAAGAGATGAGGGGTGGGATGTGACTATTCTGCCTGTAGACAAGTTTGGAAGGATAGATAGCGCTGAACTTTCCAGCGCCATAAGAGACGATACGGTTTTGGTATCCATTATGCATTCAAATAATGAGGTAGGGACAATCCAGCCCATAGAAGAGATTTCAGAGATAACCAGACGGCATGGAATTTTGCTTCATACGGATGCGTCCCAATCCATAGGTAAAGTAGAGGTATCGGTTGAGTCGCTTGGTGTAGATCTGCTTACTATAGCGGGGCACAAATTTTATGCAAGCAAAGGAGTCGGAGCTCTTTATGTACGCAGAGGTGTTTTAATGGAACCCGTTTTAGTTGGTGCAGGTCATGAGAACGGAATACGCCCGGGAACGGAAAATGTGCCAGGTATTGCAGGTATTGGCGAGGCGGCGCGTATTGCATCGAAACTAGTAAAAAAAGAGTCTTTGCAGTTGCGGCAACTGCGTGATGAGTTGTACTCAAAACTTCTAGAAGCTATCCCAGGGCTTGCTTTGAACGGTCATCCTAAATACAGACTTCCAAACACATTAAGCCTCTCTTTTCCACAAATAAAAGGCAAGGAGCTGCTCGACTACACAAAAGAGAGCATAGCTGCTTCAGTCGGCTCTGCCTGCCATGAAGAGGATGGCGCGATAAGCGGCGTACTAGGAGCAATGGGGCTTTCAAAAAAAGAGGCATTGGGAACGGTGCGCCTCTCTATCGGCAGATTTACAACAAAAGAGGAAATTGCTCATGCCGCTGAAGCGATTATAGCTGCTTGGCGGGAACTATCCAAGACTCAAATATTGTGCTAATGACTTTTTACAACAACTTTTAACATTTTTATGTTGATAACTATAAGTCTTACAAACTGCCAGATTAGGCAACTTCTCATGTATTGCACATAGGACCCTGCTAACATCGTGTTAAAAGTTTTGTCGTCATACGGTTTGATTGTTTGTTCTATTTTCTTCATTTCTTATCCTTTTTATTCCGGAATTTTTGTCCAGCCGAATTTTAGTTTTGCTTTATACAAAAATAGATGGTGTAAAATATGTTTTACCCAGTGTGCCGCAAGTCCAATCTCTCCGAAAGAGTACTCAAGGTCGCGCCCTGTTCCAGGGTATCTCTTGTAGTCGGGAACAATGGGGTAGACAGTAAGCGCCATCGCCGTACCTGAAAAAAAGCCACTTCCCGTGCTTGCTATGCAGGCTGAACCCATATGCGCCATTGATGCTTCATGTGTCGGTTTGTCAGATTTGCCATTTATCATGTCGCATATGGAGTGGGCGACGGCTTTTCCTATGATACCGCTTGGCATACCCGTTCTTGGCGGTGCAGGTGAGATGGGTGTTTTGCTGGGTGATAGTGCCGGTTTTGATATTGCATGAGGCGGAGCAAATGCGATTCCAACTGCAAAAATATTACCATATTCTGGAGATTGGTAGGTTTTTGGCCAATCATCTGCATCCCACTCCTCAAAAGGCTTTTGCGTATAATTTGCATCTACTTTTAAAAAGCCGTTTGGAGCAAAAAGCCTTGAGGTTATATCCTCTCCTGTTCTGCTATATGCTTTTAACCCGACACCGCAAAACGGAGGAAGAAGCATAGAGAAGTCAAACTCCTCTTCTCCCGTTGTCCCGTCAAGAAGCTCATAGTGAACACTGCCCGCTTCGATTTTATTTACATGGGCGCCAACTATCCAGTCCACGCCTCTTTCTACAAAGAGAGATTCTGTCATGATTTTGCTTGGAATTATATATCCTCTGCTTTTGATATGTGCACCGGCTACGCCGAAATCTCCCAAAAATCTTTCATTGGATATCCACTTTATTTGAGCATTTTCTCTAACGCCTCGTCTTCTTAAAACGCTCTCTATGTTTAAAATATACTCAAACGCCGCCCCTTGACAAGTGCATGTGCCGTGTCCGGTGCCGACAAGAATCTTCTGCTTTTCGCCGTTTTTTAGCTTTTTGATGATTTTTTCAAGCTCTTTGCTAGCGTGCACTGCATGATCTTCCGTGCAGACAGAAACGGTATATCCTTCATCCGGTCCTAATCCTTCTGTGGCGTTAAAGTTGAGTTTTGGTCCCGTGGCGTTGATAAGATAGTCATACTCTATCTCAGCTTTTTCTCCATTTCTCTCTTCGTTTGTGTACTCTACCGTTACAAATGGATTTGGATTGTTTTCATCTCCGTCCGGATGAATAGAGAGGGCTCTTGCTTGCTCATAAACAATTTCTGCTTTTGAGTAGACCGGGGCTAAATCAAATACAACATCTTCCTTGCGCATATCACCAACGCCCACCCAAATATTGGACGGTATCCAGTTCCATTGACTGTTTGGTGTAATGACAATCACATCATGCTCTTTGCCTAGCCACTCTCTGGCAAATGTTGCAGCCGTATGTCCAGAAACACCGCCGCCCAAAACTACAAGTCGCGCCATAATAAATCCTTTGCTGTTTGAAAAGTTAAAATTGAGTATTACGGCAAGGTCATAATTATACGACAAGCTTGATTTAAAACCCAATTTAGTACTTTCCTATTTAGCTAATTTGGAAACTACTTAAGTGAATATTATAACTTTTTTATCAGATTGTCAAGGAAGTTTATGCCAGATATGCAATTAGAGATAAAATATTTAATGTAGAAAGAGAGTGAAAAAATGTTTTTTCGGCATTTTTTTAAAAATAGTTAGTAACAGAGTAGTAAAATTATAGTATCAGCATCGCATCGCCGTAAGAGTAGAATCTATATCTGTTTTCAATGGCTATTTTATAGAGCTCCTGAGCTTTTTCTAAGCCTACAAAAGAGGCTACAAGCATTAAAAGTGTTGATTTTGGCAAATGAAAATTTGTAAGAAGATGGTTTACTCTTAATGGCTTGTTGTTTGGATGCAAGAAAATATTTGCTTCCCCTTTTTGCAATGCTTTGTTTCTTGTATAAAACTCTATCGTTCTTGTAGAGGTAGTTCCTACGCTAAGAATTGGCATGTCAGAATCTAGAAGCTCTTTTGCTTCATTAGAGATGTCGTAATACTCAGAGTGCATCGGATGGTTTGTTATTATTTCACACTCGACAGGCTTAAAAGTTCCGCTTCCGACATGCAGGGTTAAAAAGGCATGAGAAAATTTAGAACATACTCTTTTGTGCTGCTCTTGCGTAAAATGGAGTGAAGCGGTTGGCGCCGCAACAGCGCCCTCTTTAAGTGCAAATACGCTTTGGTACTCGCTCTCGTCTTCTTTGTTATCTTCTCTTTGAATGTAGGGAGGAAGCGGCACATGTCCGATTTTATCTATAATTGGCAGTATCTCTTCAAAACGCAACTTCTCTTTTAGTTCCCAAGCTGGAGCTTGGGAACTAGGAGTAGATGAGTAAAAATTTACTATTCTGCTTCCGTCTTCATGCAACTCTTTTACCTCTGCAACTAGATTCATATCAAAATCTTTGGACTCTTCACCGAAGAAAATCTTTGTGCCGATTTTCATTTTGCCTCTGATATATACATTAACATCATAAGCATTTAGGGCTTTGTTGATTAAAAGCTCTATTTTTGCGCCACTCTCTTTTTTGCCAAAAAGCCTTGCTTTTATAACTTTTGTATCATTGAAGATTATTGCGCAATTTTGAGGGATAAACTCCTCAAGATTAGAAAAAAGTGAGTGCGTGATTTCATCTCTGTTTCTATTATAAACAAGAAGTTTTGCACTGTCTCTCGGAGAGGCGGGATGAGTAGCTATGAGCTCTTGGGGAAGCGTAAAATCATAGCTAGATGTGAGCAGCACATTGGCACTCACATTAACTCTCTATTTTTTTGATATCGTTATCAATCTCTTCATCTTCATCATCAGCTTCTTCTTCAAGCGGAGGGGCAGGATTTACGGCTCTAACGATTAAGATGGAGACGGCATATAGAAAAATCAACGGAATTGCCATAAGAAGCTGAGTTAAAACATCAGGAGGAGTAAGAATTGCCGCAACTATAAAAATAATTACAATAGCATATCTAAAAAAATCTATCATATTTCTATCGTTTATCATACCAAGAAGCGCCAAAGTATAGGCAAAAACAGGCAGTTCAAAAGCAATTCCAAAACCAAATAAAATCTTTGTAAAAAAGCCGACATACTCTTCTATATTTATAAGCGGAGTAAATTTAAAACTACCGAATTCTATGAGAAACGCAAACCCCAGAGGAGTAACAAAATAGTAGGCAAACAAGACGCCCACAGCAAACATTATTGTTCCGCCGAGAATAAAAGGGATAACCATTTTTTTCTCGTTCGCATAGAGCGCCGGAGCTATAAATGCCCATATTTGAGCAAGAATGATAGGCATAGAACCTAGGATTGCTGCAAAAAATGAGACTTTAAGGGCTACAAAAAATGCTCCGCCGACTTGATTTGTCGTAACCATTCCTTCAGCGGCGTTAACGGAAATTTTACCAACTTCCAGAAGAGCTGTTTTTAAAGGTGCGACTATCCATGCCAAAAGCGGTTCGTGGAAGTAGAACATAACAAAAAACATTACAATAAGAGTGCCGACAGATATTGCCAACCTTTTTCTTAGTTCAATTAAGTGCGGTCTTATCTCATCAAACATTTTTAGAGTCTTCTTCTATTTTTTTTGCTGGCTGCACGGTATCGCTCTTTTTAAATGTTACCTCTTGGGGCTTGTTTTCCGGTTTGATTGTCTGTTTTGGTCCATCAAACAGCTCCTCATACGAAAAAGAGTCATCTTCTAGTGTTGTAAGTTTTGCTGCCATTTTTTTAATGTCTGTTGCACTTCTTACTTGGTTTGTAGCATCTGTAAGCTCTTTTTTGTATGCCAAAGCTTCTTCTTTCATGCTTTTGACATTCATCTCTTCTTCAAAACTATCTTTCATATTGCCAATAACTTCTTTAGTGCTTTTAAAAAACTTTGCTATTTGAACCATTGTGCTTGGAAGTTTATCCGGACCAAGAAATAAAATAGCAATTACGGCGATGACAAGTATTTCAGTAAAACCCATACCAAACATAAAAAATCCTTAAATTATAATGAACGGAGATTTTAACTAAAAAATAATTAATTTATGATATAAAGAGTGCAATCTCATCTGCTAAAAGATAGTTGTTGTTATAAAAAGTATCATTTTTTATTATTAATTTTTTTTCTTTAACCAAAAGCTCTGCCTTTTTTAACTCATCTTTATTTAAAATAGTTTTTGGTACTCCGACACAAGAACGCAGCCCTAAAAAAATCTGTTCCATCTTTTTATCTTCAGGGGTAAGCGATTCTATTTTGATATTGAGCGGATTGTTTATGTACTCTTCAACGCTGTTTGTCGGATAGTATCTCTCTAGGTTTAGTTTGCCGACGGCTCCGCTGCCTAAACCTATGTAATCTTTGTACTCCCAATAGCCAAGGTTATGTCTGCTTCTATAAGAGCCAAAGTTGCTTATCTCATACTGTTTAAAACCAAAATCAGTTATTTTTTTAAAGAGCCATGAGGTAAGTGTAATTTTTTCTTTTGACATATGAGGTTTTAACTCAAACGGTGTACCCTCTTCGATGGTAAGAGCATAAGCGCTTAAGTGGTTTATAGGCAGAGAAAAAGCAGTTTGAATGTCGCTATCTAAAAGCTCTTTTGTATCGCCAAATGTTGCATAAATCAAATCTAGAGATAAATTTTCAAATCCTATTTTTTTTGCATTTAAAATTGCCTCTTTTGCTTGAAGAGCCGTGTGAGCACGATTTAAAAGTTTAAGTTTATCTTTGTTAAAGCTCTGAACTCCAAAACTTATGCGGTTTACTCCAAGATTAAACATTCCGCTAAGCCACTCTTTCGTGGCACTGTTAGGGTTTGCTTCACTTGTTATCTCGATATTTTCGCCCAGATACGGTTTTAACATCTCAAAAATTTTTTCATACAGTTTTGGCGAGACGGTAGATGGAGTTCCGCCGCCGATAAAGAGCGACTCTATCATTTTGGGAGCAACATTAAACCTCTTTAGCTCAAACTCAAGCTGGATTAGCAAAGCATCCATGTAGTGCTCTTTTAAATGAAACTTATCCACATAGGAGTTAAAGGCGCAGTAGGAGCACTTGGAGTCACAAAAAGGGATATGAATGTAAAGTAACAAATCTGCTCTCCTGCTCTAAAAGTGGCATTATAGCTATATTTTTCTTTTTAATTAACTTGGTTAATATTAATTAAAGTTATATGTGATAAAGTTATGTCAATTTAATTTATGGGTAGTGTGCTTTTGAATAATTTAGATAAAGTCAGTGAGTGTTTAGCAGAGTTAGAAAAGCTATATGCCGTAGGTGACGAAGAGCAGAAGAGTTTTATAGCTTCGGCTTTTGATAATATTTTAAATTGCAGTGAAATTACGCATAACGGTTTAAATCTTAAAAAAATAGAAAAAGTGACAAACCTTCCAAACAGAGAATCTCTAATGAGAGACATCTCTCATCTGAAAAATGAAGCCATGCTGATTATAATTCATATGAACCAGATAGAAGCAATAAAACAGCTTTACGGTTTTGAAATTGCAAAAAAAGTCATTGTTGACAAGAGCGAAAAGTTAAATCATCTTGTTAAAGAAACAGAGGCTTCTCTATATAGTATAAATCTTCAAAAATTCGCAATTCTTGTAAGAGAGAGAATATTTTTTGACAAATATCTCTCAATTTTGCAGTTTTCTATTTTTAACAACATGGAGAGCTGTACATACTGCGGTGATGACGGAGAAGATATAATAACCAATTTTACAGCCGGAGTTGCCTATGGAGCTGAACATCTTCACCATACGGCAAATGTCGCTCTTCAAGATGCAATGATATCAAAAGAGAACTATAAGATATATGACAACCCTCCAAAATGTACTATTCTAAAAAAGATGACGCTAAATAAGCATAAAGTCTATAAAGATGCTTTGCATGAGGGGTATGTTGTTCCATACTTTCAGCCTATAATTGACTCAAGAGACGATTCGGTAATGAAATATGAGGCACTTGCCCGATTGTTGCTTCCAGATGGCACAATAGTAGCCCCTTATCACTTTTTAAATGTAGCGCTAGAGGATAAAACCTTTGAATTTTTTACAAGACAGATGATGCAAAAAGTTTTTAATATTTATGATAAAACTTCCGCAGAAATATCTATGAATCTGACCTATGAAAACATAAAGTCAAAAACGATGCTTGAGTATATAAAAAATAGGCTTGAGAAGTATGGCGGAGATAGAATCACTTTTGAGATAGTTGAAACCGAAGAGATTGACGATTATGAAGTGGTTGAGAATTTTATTTTAATGATTAAGGAGTACGGATGTAAAATCTCAATAGATGATTTTGGGTCCGGCTACTCAAATTTTACAAACATAATAAAGTTAAATATTGATTTTATCAAGATTGACGGCTTGCTGATAACAAAATTGCTTAGTGATGAAAAAGCAAGATTGATGATTCAAGGACTTATTCATTTTGCAAAAAATATAAATATAAAAACCATTGCAGAGTTTGTGAGTTCAAAAGAGCTCTCGGATTGTGTTAAAGAGTTAGGCGTAGATTATATACAAGGCTACTATTACGGTGAGCCGAGAGACGCTGAATTTTATAATCTTGTATAAAATATCAGCGTAGCTTTTACTATTTTGAGAGATTATTTAGCGTATTGATAATTTCATCCATTTTGTTGCTAATCAAGCTGATTTCATCAGAAATATCATTAACTTCATCGGCATTTTTGTTTAGCGCATCAGAACTCTCAGAGATAGATTGAATCAAAACATTTGTAGTAGCCGAAGTCTCAGCCAAACTTTTTTGAGTTCTCTCGGCAAGCTTGCGAACTTCATCGGCAACAACCGCAAATCCTCTTCCGTGTTCACCTGCTCTTGCCGCTTCTATTGCCGCATTTAGTGCCAAAAGATTTGTCTGTTCAGCTATATCGCCTATTGTTGCTAAAATTGTTTTTGTCTCATTTGCATTAATCACCAGAGTTTGAAGGTTGTTAACCATCTCATTCTCTTTTTGGGAAACATTGTGAATTCTCTCGACAGCAGTGCCAATCATATTTTTTAACTCTTTTATCGTAGTGTGAGTAATTTTTGAGATTGTTTCGTTGAGTTTGCTTGAAGATTCAACTATGGTGTCTTGATGTTCTTTGTTCTCTTTTTCCATATCTTCAAGCGCTTGACCGAGTGAGTTTATATTTGTTAACAGCTCAGCCATTTTAGCTTCTACGGTTATTTCGCTTCTTGTAGAAAATGAGCCTTGTGAAAATTTTTGAAGTGTATGGATTGCGTTATCTATGTTTTTTTCACTAGAGCCCAGCATGTTGTTAAGAGAGTTTCTAAGTACATGCACATATGGAGTTTTTGAATCTGCCTGCACTCTGCATGAGTAGTGACCTTTTGAAACTTTATCTGTAAGAAGAACCATCTCTCCGGCAACTTTTGTATCATCCAAAATAGTTTTGTTATATTTGGCTACAACACCGTTAATCTCTTTTAAAAGCTCATCTGTAGTCGACTCGTTTATAGTGATTTTATTTCTTTTAAACTCAACAAGCTCCTCAAATTCAGCAATAATTTTGCTGATTTGCGGAGATTTTTTTGAAGAGATTATTTGTGTAGCCACAACTGCTCCAAGAGCAACAAGAGCTAGTAATGTGTGCAGTATGTTTGAGTCACTTAAAAAAAATGAAGCGATTAAAATTGCAAAAACAACCGCCAAGATAATGTTGCTTACTAAAGAAGCTTTGCTCTGTATATTATTCATATTAAATCCTATCTTAATGTTTTATATAACTCTTGAGCTTCTTGAATCTCTTGAGTTGATGGTTTTCTTCTGCATGAAATATATGTCTGCTCTTTTCTGGTCTCATCATACATCGGATACACCGTCGCATAAACCCAGTAAAAACCGCCGTCTTTAGTGCTGTTTTTTACATAGCCGCTCCAGATTTTGCCGCTCTTTACGGTATCCCATAAATCTTTAAATGCAACTTTTGGCATATCTCTGTGGCGAACAATGCTGTGAGGCTTGCCAACCAGCTCTTCAATAGCGTATCCGGCAATTTTACAAAAATCATCATTGGCAAAAAGTATAATGCCTTTTGCATCTGTTTGTGACACTAAAAAATCATCACTCTTTAAAACATACTCTTTCATTTATTTCTCTTTTTTTAAAAATGTCACAATTGTAACACATTATAAATAATATTTAACTCAATATTAGTTTATTTTAATAGCATCTTTTGTATAATCGCATCAATATTATATGAAGTGAAATTATGAGTAAAAAAGATTTATACCGCCCTAATGTCGCGATGATAATAGTTTCAAACAACTATCCAAGTAAAAAAGAGATTTTTTTAGCTCAGAGAAATGATTTGCTCGATGTTTGGCAATTTCCTCAAGGCGGGATAGATGAAGGAGAAGAGGTCAAAGAGGCTCTTTTTCGTGAACTTTTAGAAGAGATAGGTACTGATGAAGTTGAGGTTATAGCTGAGTTTCCTGAGTGGATATCTTATGATTTTCCTCCAAGAATTGCAGAGACTATGAGACCTTTTATCGGGCAGACACAAAGATATTTTTTGGTTAAGCTGCAAGAGAATGCAATAATAAATATAGAAACCGAAAAACCTGAGTTTTGTGACTATAAATTTGTAACTGCAGATGAAGTTTTATATTTGAGTGCCAGTTTTAAAAAAGATGTTTATGAGAGTGTGATAAATTATTTCAAAAAAGAGGGATTATTGTAGATGTTAATAGTTCAAAAATTTGGCGGAACAAGCGTCGGTGATTTGGAGCGCATACAAAATGTGGCAAATCGGGTAGTAAAAACAAAAAAAGCCGGAAATGATGTTGTAGTCGTAGTTTCAGCTATGAGCGGAGAGACAAATAAGCTTGTCGCTTACGCTGAACACTTTTCAAAAAATCCCTCTCGCGCAGAGGTTGATATGCTTCTTAGCTCCGGAGAGAGGGTAACTGCTTCTCTTTTGGCAATTGCTTTGAGTGAGATGGGGTTTCCTGCGGTATCAATGACAGGAAGAAAAGCAGGCATAGTCACCGACAATATCCATACAAAAGCCCGTATAGAGGTAATAAATCCTATTGCCATGAATGAAGCCATAGCAGAGGGCAAAATAGTGGTAGTTGCAGGTTTTCAGGGTGTGTCTCAAGATGGAAATGTAACTACGCTTGGTCGCGGAGGAAGTGATTTAAGCGCTGTTGCAATCGCCGGAGCGATTAAAGCTGATTTGTGTGAAATATACACGGATGTCAGCGGAATTTTTACAACTGACCCGCGCATTGAGCCAAAAGCAAAAAAATTAGAACATATCTCTTATGATGAGATGTTGGAATTGGCAAGTTTAGGTGCAAAAGTACTTCAAAACCGCTCGGTAGAATTAGCAAAAAAATTAAATGTAAATCTAGTAACAAGAACAAGCTTTTCAGATGAAGAGGGAACATTAATAACTAAGGAAGAAAATATCATGGAAAAACCGTTAGTAAGTGGAATTGCGTTGGATAAAAATCAGGCTCGCGTATCATTGGTAGGAGTAAAAGACAGACCGGGAATAGCGTCGGATATATTTACTAAACTCTCAGACAACAATGTAAATATCGATATGATTATTCAAAATGTAGGGCATGACGGCAAAGCAAATATAGATTTTACAGTTCCTGTTAGTGATTTAAACGATGCTAAAGCCGTAATGGACAGTTTTGTAAAAGAGTCTGAGGTTGACGAAGTATCTTATGATGAAAACATCTGTAAAGTTTCAATTGTCGGTGTCGGTATGAAATCTCATACAGGCGTTGCTGCAAAAGCATTCTCAACAATGGCTAGCGAAAATATAAATATAAATATGATTTCAACTTCAGAGATAAAAATATCTATGATAATAGCTGAAAAATATGCAGAGCTGGCAGTTAGAGCTCTTCACAATGCTTACGAGTTAGATAAGTAATCTTATGCAGGAATTTGCTCAATGGAGCTTGGATGCCATCAGAGAAGAGGGCGGTTGTTTTAGTTGGCTGGAAGAGCAGCGCTTCGACTGGACAACGACAACATCTCAAGCGCTGGAACAGATACTAGACGGTAAAACGATTATCCTCATTACCGATGAGAAGAGAAAATGGCTTGAGACATATATTCTTGACTTTTTAAACTCTTCAAAGATGGATCGTCCACTGCTTCCAATAATAAGCATAGACAGTATGTATAAGCACTACAACAGCGTCAGTGGCGGAGAGATGATTGATGTGGTTGAAGATATGATATCTTTGGCACATAAAGATGAGTACTTTTTTTGGTACATCGGCAGAGGCAATGACAAGAGAGCCGACATAGCCAAAAGAAAAGATACAAGTTATTTTTGGATTTTTGATGAGGATTATTTAAACGCATTCAATCTAAAATCTTACGATAAAGCATTAGACATAAAATTACTGCAACTTTACCGCCTTTTTGACGCATCTCTAAATGCGGCGATGTTTGGAGAAGTTGATGTTAGCGTATGATTTCAAAAAGAGCCATATTGTAATCTCTACAAACATAGAAGCAGAGTTTGAGAGATTAAAAGAAGAGTTAAAACCAAGCAGGGTTGTAGGTTTTATAGAAGATGAGTTTAAAATAGAGCATGCAAAAGCTGTTGTTGCAGAATCTTACATCAGTGAATCACAAATAAAATATATAATTTTGGGTGCAAATAATTTTAACTCAATTTCTCAAAATTCGCTCCTTAAAGCATTAGAAGAGCCTCCTAGAAACATAGAGTTTATAATCATATCGCCGACAAAATCAAACCTGCTTCCTACCGTTCGTTCTCGTTTGCCGATTTTTAAGGGTGAAACAGTGCATACCACCCAAGAGATTAGCTTAAATCTTTCCAAAATAAACTATGCAGAGGTTTTTGAGTTTTTAAAAACAAATGCAAGAGCTAAAAAAAATGAGGCAAAAGATTTAATAGAAGCACTTTATCACAGAGCAACGGTTATAGAAAAACTTATATTGACTACCTCACAACTAGAAAATTTTGACAAAGCCTATAGGTTGTTGGAGTTAAACTCAAGACCACAAAGCGTTTTGGCCATGATAATTATGAGCTTTGCAGGAGAAAAAAGTGCTTCTTGAACTATTATCAAACAATATAAATATAGAAAAATATTTAAAGGAGTTGGGCGTTGATAGTGGCGGAGTCGGTATCTTAGCTTCAAAAGCAACGCACCATACTATCTACATAAGAGAGTTGCATGTCGGTGGAGCAAATATTTTAAAACAAGATGCGCTTAGCATCGGGGCAGATTTGGCAGTGCCTCGCGGAACAGTCGTCGCAAAAACCCCATATGTAGATTGCATACTTGTTGCCACTTCAAGACAGCTGCAGACGCTTAGCAAAAAGGAGCTTCTCCAACCTTTTGGCTTAAAAGAGGTGGCTAAAAAACTCCAAGATATTTTAAAAGCTAAAAAACCCTCAACCGTTGAGATAATGGGCGTTATAAATGCGAATGACGACAGCTTCTTTGCAGCTTCAAGATTTAAAGAGGCCGGCGTTATAGAAGCGATACAAAAGATGATAGAAGATGGAGCGAGCATCATAGATATCGGTGGAGTTTCATCTGCTCCTTCCTCTCCCTATGTAGATAAAGATGAAGAGCTGAGAAGAGTAAGACCGATATTTGAGATAATTAAAAAAGAGAAGTTTTACAACAAAGTAAAATTTAGCATAGATAGTTCTGAGCCTGATGTAATATCATGCGCCCTAAAGAGCGGATTTGAGATTGTCAACGATATTACCGGACTTGCAAACGATGCGGTATCAAGACTTTGTGCGAGCAACGGTGCCAGAGCTGTTATTATGCATATGCAGGGAACTCCTCAAACGATGCAGGATAAACCGGAGTATGAAAATATTTTGAGCGATGTTTACTCTTTTTTTCAGCAGAGAATTATTAGAGCAGAGTCATTGGGCGTAAAAGATATAGTTTTGGATGTCGGAATCGGGTTTGGAAAAACTCTAGAACATAATCTGATGCTGATAAAACATTTAGAACACTTTTTAACGCTTGGAAAACCTATCCTCATAGGTGCTTCAAGAAAGTCAATGATAGATAAAATTTCACCCTCATCTGTTGATGATAGACTTGCCGGAACTTTAGCACTCCATTTGGAAGCCCTAAGAAACGGAGCGTCAATCATTAGAGCTCATGATGTAAAAGAGCATGTTCAAGCTTTAAAAATTCAAAAAGCATTAAACGCTATTTAAAAAGGACTAAAGTATGATTTTTCCGGTAATAGGAAGCATAGCAACAACATCAGTTGTGTCAATAGAGATAAACAATACAATCTCTAGCGCTATAAAAAAGATGTTTGAACACGAGCATAGAAACATAGTTATTATAGATGATAATGTTTATCGCATCTTAAGGGTTTCAGATATTTTGAATATAAAAGCCAAAAAAATAGATTTAAACAGCTCTCTGAAAAATTTAGAACTCTTAGAGATACCGACGCTAAACAGAGATAAAAATATTTTACATACGCTAGAGTATTTAAGCTGTGAAGTAGAGTATATATGCGCTACCAATGATGACGGCTCGCTGTATGGATTAATCTCTCATACTGACATTATAAGCAGCATTGACCCCGATACTCTTATGGACAATTTTTGCCTTCTTGATTTTTTAAAACTTAGCAGAAGAACAAAATGGATAGGAAAAGATGTAAAAACAACAGATTTACTTTATGAAATGGCCAAAAATTCATTTGAGAGTGTAATAGTTATTGATGATTTTACACCGATAGGTATATTTACTACTAAAGATGTTTTAAAAGTTATTGAAAAAAATGAAGATTTAAATTTGCCGATTAGCAGATATATGTCAACACCTGTTGAAACAATAAGTAAAAATTGCTCCGTCAAAGAGGCTTTGGATTTTTTAAAACAAAAACATTATAAAAGAGTTGTAGTCGTTGATGATGACGGAAAAATGTCAGGAGTAATTTCACAAAAAGAGTTAATCGCCACAACATACTCCAGATGGGCTGTTTTAACAAAAGAGTATCAGCATGAGCTTAGTGAGATTAATACAGCTTTGGTAAAGAAAAATATAAAATACAAAGAGATAGCATCCAGAGACCCATTGACAAAACTCTACAATCGCTATAAATTCACCGAGCTTTATAAATCATCATTTGAAGCTATGATTGAGGGTGAACATAAAATGTCGCTGATAATGGTGGATATAGATAATTTTAAAAAAATCAATGATACATATGGACACAATGTCGGAGATGATGTGATAGTCCAAATCTCTCAAACTCTGATAAAAAATTTAAGAAATATAGATATTGTATGTAGATGGGGCGGTGAAGAGTTTGTTATACTGCTCACGAGTGCAGGTATAAATAACGCAACTATATTGGCGGAAAAATTAAGAAAATATATAGAAGAGCTGGAGATAAATAGTGTCGGAAAAATCAGTGCCAGCTTTGGAGTTTGTCAAATTAATGAAGAAGATGATTTAAAGAGTGCCGTAAATAGAGCAGATGAGGCGCTATATCTGGCAAAAAAATCTGGCAAAAATTGTGTTAAACAGCAAATTAAATAGATTTTTTAAAAAGTAGCCGGTGCGATATAGTTGCCATTCACAAAGCGACAGCCGTGACCTTTTGGAAATAGTTTATTAGAGTCTATCCAGTGTTCGTCTCCATGATTCTTTACCGGAAAATGAACTTTTACGGATGAACCTTTGGTTTCAATTATTTGACCACAATTAGTCTCAACCCCGCTTTTTAGAGTTTTTCTAAATTTTTCAACATTTTTTGTAAAATTTTGCATAGCTCTATGCTCCATCTTTTCTAACTCTGAGGTCTCTTTTTCTAGCTGTTTTTCGCGTATTTGAGTTCTTTGCTCATTAGCTTTTGCTAATCGCTCCTCTTCTTTTCTCTTTTTCTCTTCTTCAATATTTTTCTTTTCTATCATAGCATCACGGTTTTGTATAGCCAGTGTAATAAGCTGATGCGCATCTTTAAGGTATGCGTATTTTTCTATAAATGCACTAAAATCTTCGATTGTCTTTGCTTGGCGAAACGAGTGTTCGCTCTCTTCATATTCAAAAATATTTTTTTTGCTCTCAATGGCGCTAAGGAGGTTGGTTTCTTTTACAGCTTTATCGATTAATTTTTCATCGATAAATTTATATTTAGGAGCAGCTGACTTGAAATTTATAAAGCTAAAAATGTTTTTATCAGGAAAAATAGTTGACAAAGTGCTTGTACACGGAGTGTAGTTATCTATACTGTTGAAATTGTTGCAAGTATATTTGGAGAGATTGTAATTAATATTTGTTTTTTCAAAATATGGGTGAATCTCGCTGTAAGATTCATTGACTCTAAGAATCTCTTGATTTGCCTTTGCTCTGTTTTCTATCGGTGTATCTTTTATATCAACTATTTTCCAAATATTGTTATTTTTTTCAACCAATACAAAATAGTACCCGCTTTTACTGACATATTTGCTCGTAGATATAGGCTTTATGTTGCTCTTTAGGGGAGTGCTTAATAAATCTTGTTTTGATGAGCTGCATCCAGAGAACAGCAGAGATAGGGTAATGGCATAAACAGCGTATTTGTAAAACACAAGATTCCTTCGTATATTTTAATAAAACTCCCACACATTTTTGTGTGAGAGGGGATTTTTTTACTCTATTTCAGCGTCGATTACATCATCGTCGCTTTTTTTCTTTGAAGCATCAGCACTTCCTGCTTCGCCGCTTTGCTCTTTTTTATACATCTGCTCCGCCATTTTATGACTAGCTTCTGTTAAAGTTTTTACTTTTGCTTCAATCTGCTCTTTAGTTGCATTTGTATCTTTTAGAACTTCTTTAAGCTCAGTTATAGAAGTTTCAATTTTTGCTTTCTCTTCAGCACTGATTTTATCACCTATTTCGCCTAAAGATTTTTCAGTTTGTGCAATTAGAGCGTCAGCTTGATTTTTAAGTTCAACAAGCTCTTTTCTTTTTGAGTCTTCAGCTTTGTGAAGTTCTGCATCTTTAACCATTTTGTTAATCTCATCTTCGCTTAGTCCAGAAGAACCGCTGATAGTGATTGACTGAGATTTGCCTGTACCTTTGTCGGTTGAGCTGACAGTTAAAATACCGTTCGCGTCTATGTCAAAAGTAACTTCAATTTGTGGCACGCCTCTTGGAGCAGCTGCGATATTTCCCAGTTCAAAAAGACCTAAAGATTTGTTGTCTTTTGCAAACTCTCTCTCACCTTGAACAACTGAGATGCTAACAGCCGGCTGGTTGTCTTCAGCAGTTGAGAAGATTTGAGATTTTTTAACAGGGATTGTTGTCCCTTTTTCGATTATCTTAGTAGCAACACCGCCTAAAGTCTCAATTCCTAGTGAAAGCGGAGTAACATCAAGTAGAAGTACATCTTTAACATCTCCTCTTAAAACACCGCCTTGGATTGCCGCACCCGCTGCAACAACTTCGTCAGGATTTACGCTTTTGTTTAAAGTTTTACCGCCAAAGTAGTCGGAGACCATTTTTTGAGCAAGAGGAACACGAATCGAACCACCAACCATGATAATCTCTTTAATAGCGTTGTTGTCAAGCCCTGACTCTTTCATAGCAGTTTTGATGTGGTCGATAGTCTCTTTTATAAGAGTCTCAATCATACCCTCAAACTTAGCACGAGTAAGCTTGATAACAAGGTGTTGAGGTCCAGCTTCCGTCATAGTGATAAACGGCAGGTTAATCTCTGTTTCAGTTGAACTTGAAAGCTCTTTTTTAGCATTCTCAGCAGCATCTTTAAGTCTTTGAAGAGCCATTTTGTCATTTTTAAGATCAATACCGTGTGTATTTTTGAACTCACTGTTTAAGTAATCAACAATCTTATTATCAAAATCGTCTCCGCCTAAAAACGCATTTCCGTCAGTTGATAGAACTTCAAAAGTACCCTCGCTAATCTCTAAAACAGTAACATCAAATGTTCCGCCCCCAAGGTCATAAACAAGCACATTTTCATCGTTTTTGCTATCTAGTCCATATGCAAGTGCAGAAGCAGTCGGCTCGTTGATGATACGAAGAACATTAAGTCCTGCGATTGTTCCAGCATCTTTTGTAGCTTTTCTTTGTGCATCGTTGAAGTATGCAGGAACTGTAATAACTGCGTCAGTTACAGTAGAACCAAGGTAAGCTTCAGCGTCTTCTTTAAGCTTGCTTAGAATCTTAGCCGAAATCTCTTGCGGAGTGTATATTTTACCCGCAACGTCAACAGCCGCCATACCGTCTTTGTTTACGATGTTGTAAGTTACCTTGTCGTGAGCAGCTTTTGCATTCTCTTCATTCATCATAAGACCCATAATTCTCTTAATAGAAGAGATAGTCTTGTGCGGGTTTGTGATTGCTTGTCGTTTCGCAGGGTCGCCTACTAAAACCTCACCTTTGTCCGTAAAAGCAACTATTGAAGGAGTTGTATTTTTACCCTCTTTGTTTGGGATGATTTTTGCCTCACCGCCCTCATAAACCGCAACACATGAATTTGTTGTTCCTAAATCTATACCGATTACTTTGCTCATTTTTTATTCCTTAATTTGATTTTATTTCATAAAATAAAATGAAGGAAACCTCCATCTTATTTGTCGCAAAAGAAACAAGTCCCTTTTGCTTTCGCTAGCCGCTAAGGCACTGAAGTTAAACACTTTCGTGTTAGAATTTTTCTGTTTTAAATAATTTCTATAATGTGAACGATTCTGCAACCGAAGGGTCAAAGCTTTAGCTTTGGGGCACCCGCGGTGAAGCCTAAGAGAACATATAGAAAATTATGTAAAACTATATGAACGAATGTTAATTCGCTACTACTACCATCGCTTCACGCAACGGTCTCTCTTTATACTTATAACCTGTTTGAAATGTTTGAACTATCTGTCCGCTCTCCACAGTATCGCTATCTACACTCTGTATAGCATTGTGAATATTCGGGTCAAAAGGCTCATTGTGAGAAACCATTGTTACACCATGTTTTTCTAAAGCGGTCGTGAGCTGCTTTAGCGTAAGCTCGATACCCTCTTTTAATTTTTGTTGGTGTTCTGTCGGGTCTATTACATTTGATGTGGAAGAGAGCGCCATTTGAAGCGCATCCATAACAGGAATCATATCTTTGGCAAATTTCTCGTTTGCGTACTCGACCGCCGTGTATTTCTCTTTTTCCAATCTTTTTTTGATATTATCAAAATCTGCATGAACACGAGCATACTTATCTTTTAGAGAAGCCAGTTCCTCCTGCAGCAGGTTGAACTCATTCTCAACAGCTTCAGCTTCCGCAGCAGCTTCGCATGTCTCCACACTCTCCTCTTTGTTTACAAGAGGCTCACTTTGAAGTTCTTCTTTGTTTTCTTTTGACATAGCTGTTAAATTACTCCTTATCTAAAAAGATGACATAATTATACATATTGAGTGTAACAATGTCAAGTGAAAGTTAAATTTTTTTTGTTAATAAAGTTGAGCCTGATAATATCAACTATTAATCTATTAAAAAACTTTTACTATTCCCTTCTTATATAGTATCATTATAAAACAAATTTATTGGAGATATTAATGAAATATTTAGCTTTAGTTGGCGCTATATTGGCAGTATTAGCGGTAGCTATATTCGTAGTTGCCTTTACACCGCTTGGTAACAGTTTGCTAAAACCCATTGTAGAGGGCAAGATAAAAGAAGAAACAAAATTAGAGAGTAAGTTAGAGACTTTTTTATTTACTATGAGTGATTTTGAAGTAGTTTTAGAACTTAATAAAGAAAATATTATAAAAGCAAAAGGAAAATATTCTCTGTTTTCACAAGCTTTTGAGCTCTCTTATGAAGTTGCTCTTAAAAATTTAGAGAGTTTGGAGCCGTTGACAACAACTGCGCTCAAAGGAGCATTTTATACGAATGGAAGCGCAAAGGGCGATTTGGCTTTTTTTGAGATAGACGGTAAAAGTGATATCGGAGAGAGCAACACTTCCTATCATATTGAACTGACTGATTTAAACCCGACCTCTATTGTTGCTCAGATGAAAGATGCAAAACTGGCTTCACTGCTATATTTGGGTGCTCAAAATCCATATGCAACCGCCGACATAGATTTGGATATAAATTTCAAAAATATAACTCCGCATCTGATGGACGGAGATATAGTTTTAAGCACTAAAAATGGAAATATAAATCCGGAATTTATGAAGAGTGATTTTAATGTAACCATCTCTGACACTCCTTTTTCTATGAATCTTGACGCAAAATTAAAAGGTGATGATATAGATTATAATTACGATTTTGCATCAAACCTCTTTAAGATAAGCAGTGCAGGAAGGGTTGTTCCTGAGCCTTTTTATGCAGATTTGAAATACTCGCTCGATATTAAAGAGCTGGAAGTTCTAAAGCCGATAACAAGCGCAGATGTCAGAGGAGCATTTAGAGTCAATGGAACACTAAAAGGAACCAAAGAGAGCCTTGTAGCTATCGGCAGTAGTGATATGGCTTCATCAGATACGATATTTGAAGCTATTTTAAAAGATTTTGCGCCGGCATCAATAAAAGCTAAAGTGGCCAATCTTAATATCGCAAAATTTTTATATATGTTAAAAGAGCCACACTATGCAGATGGAGTGCTTTTTATGGATGCAGATATAAAAGATGCACGAAGTGATAAACTGGATGGAAAAATCACAACATCCATAAAAAAGGGCGTGTTGGATTCAAAATTTCTGACTAAAAAGTATGAGTTTAAATCTACTATGCCCTCAACAACTTTTAACTCAACTACAATTAGCACATTAAATGGCAATAGTGTTGATACAAAGGTTGATTTTAATTCAAATATAGCAAATATTGATATAAAAAGTGCAAAATACAACATAGAAGATAGCTCATTAAAGAGTGATTATGTGATTAATATTGCGGATTTGGGGAAACTGTTTTTTCTAACCGACCAACATATGAGGGGTGCATTAGTTGCAAATGGAGAACTCTCAAAAGCAAAAGATTTAGATTTAACTTTTCATACAAAAGTTGCGGGCGGAAAAATTGATGCCAAACTCCATAATGATGATTTTCATGCTGACTTAAGTAACATACAAACTACACAACTGCTTCATATGCTGATGTACAGAGAGCTTTTTTCTTCAACTTTAAGAGCAAAACTAGATTACAATATGGCTAAGAGCAAAGGGGTATTTAGCGGACATGTAAAAGATGCGGTATTTGCAGAAAATCAAATATTCGACTTGATAAAGCAGTATGTCAAGTTTGACATGTACAGAGAAAACTTTAACGGTGATATTGGAGCAAAAATAGATAAAGACGACCTTCTTATTTCACTTGATTTACGCTCAAAAGAGGCTTCAATTATAACAAAAGATACAAAACTAAATACAAAAACTCAGCAGATAGACTCTGATATAACCATCCAAGCAAAAAAAGACGGCATAAGTGCAAATTTAAACGGAGATGTTGACTCTCCAAGAGTAAGAGTAGATTTAGAGAAGTTTTTAAAATCAGAAGCCGGTAGAAAAGTTATAGAAAAAGTAAATGAAAAGGTGGATAAATTATTTAAAAAGCTGTTTTAAAAAGCTCCTCTCTTTCGACAAGAGAGGCTTCAGGAGCAGAGATATAAAACCCCTGCATATAATCTATATCTAGCAGCAACAGCTTCTCATAAACCTCTTTTGAGTGTACAAACTCTGCAATTGTCTGCATATTGCTCTGTCTTGCAAAGTGTATAATGCTTTTTACAACTCTAAAGTCTTTGTTATTTTTGTCAATGTTTTTGATAAGAGAGCCGTCTATTTTAAGAAAATTGGCTTCAACATCAATAATTGTTTTAAAGTTGGAGTAACCGCTTCCAAAATCATCAATAGAAACTTTTGTCTTGAGTGAGTGAAGAAGGTTTATTTTTTGTTTGAAAAGTTCTACATCATCAATCTCATCACTCTCCAGTATTTCAAAGGTAATGCGAGATGCCAGATGGTGATTGTTTTTTAAATTTTTAATTATCATCTCTTCAATATCGGGATTCATAAGGTCTGAAAAATTTATATTTATGCTTACAAGCTTTTGGTTGTTTCTAAATTTTTCAAATACAATCAGCAAAATTCTTTGTGTTAATTTGTAGTGCATATTCGTATGTTTTAGTTGAGGTAAAAATTGCATAGGCGAAATTACGGTGTTATTTTTTGACACAATCCTCACCAATGCTTCATATTTAAAAATTTCACCGCTTTTATGGTTGTAAATTGGTTGAAAATAGCATAACACACGCTCGTCATCAAGAGCCTCTTTTACATAACTGATATCTTTAGAGGATGCTGATGAAGATGTTTTTGCGTGTTCCAATTCATCATAGGCTATAACCCTGTTTCTTCCATTTTTTTTGGCAATATATAACATTCCATCAGCTATTTTTATGGCTTCTTGTATATTTTTCTCTAAGGATGGATGTTTGTGCAAACCAATAGATACATGCACTTTTATCTCATTTGTGTCATAATAAAAATGCTCTTTGCTTACATTGTGTCTCAATCTTTCGCATATATCTATATTTGATTCACTATCGTTACGGTTATGTATAAGAAGTAAAAACTCTTCCCCGCCGTATCTTATGAGTATGTCGCTGTCTCTAATTGAGTCTTTAAATATTCTGCTTGCTTGAGCTAGTACATAGTCACCTGCTTTATGTCCGTAGGTGTCGTTTATGGCTTTAAATTTATCTAAATCAAGCATTGCCAAAGAGTAGTGTTCAAGATTTAGCATTGATGATATCTCTTCGAGATAATTTCTATTAAATGTTTTTGTTAAAGTGTCTGTAAATATCTTTTTTCTTGTAACAAAGTAGTGAAAAATCTGCATAATAGTCATAGCCATTAAAAGAAGAATAAAAATAATTAAAACGACAAAAAAAGTCTCTAGCGGCTTGATTGATTCTAAAATTATTTTTTGAATATTTGTTGTAATGTCAATGCTAAACAATCCAACAACATGGCCGTTGCTTATTATGGGGTAGAGATATGTTAAGTAAAGATTTTCAATGTCGTGCTGCTTGATAATTTGAGGTTTTTTTTCTCTATAAATAGCTTCATACTCGCTCAGAGTTACATCAAATTTTTGATAAAACTCTGCCTTGTCAGTTTTTGAAGCATCTAATAAAAATCTAAATCTATCTTTCTCGTCTTTATATAAAATATAGGCATATTTTACATTTGAGGTTAGCATCAGAGAGATGATTCGTTCATAACTTTCCCTCATATTTTCATCGTTAAATAGAGAGAACAAATCTTTGGAACTTTTTATCTCAGCTGAGTCCAGTATATCTTTTTCAATATTCTTTAAAATAGATGAAATTTGCTCTATTTGATGATTTTCTATGCGGTCAAATATATCATCTTTTGCTTTCGTAATATTATTATAGATGTAGACAAAAAAAAGGGCAAGCAAAAAGAGAAGAAAAAATATAATAAACTCTTTTTTCTTTACCATACCTTCTCCTCTACATAAACCTTTAGCTCTTTTGAAACTGAAATATTTTGTGATTCTATTCTTGGTTCTATTATTACAATATTCGGTCTGCCTTTTTTCCAAAAGAATGCACCGAAGCTTTTTGGCAGCTCTTTCAATAAATTATACTCAAGCACAAAAACCGGTTTGTTTTTACAAGCATCATCGTGTATTTTTTCTTTATTTTCCAGTATGATTACAGTTGCTTTAGCGCAGTCATTAGAGGTAATTATATGAGTGCTCTTTTTAAGTTCAGCTAAGAGTTCTTTATTGTCCGACCATACGGTTACTGTCTCATTTATAGAGATGTTTGAGATTATTTTTTCTAAAATTTGTGCTCTCATAATATCTTTGTTATCTGAAGCAAACAGTGCAATAGTTAAAAAAAATAGTATGCTAACTGTTTTCATCTAAAAAGTGTACTCCATAGTAAGTAGTACCCGTCTATCAGTTGTTGAAACATCAATACCGCTTATTGAAGTTTTTGAGGCTTTGTCTAAGATATTTTCTGCTTTTAGTTTTAGTTCGGTTTGTTTGTTAAGTTTGTATATTGCTCCAAGCGAGTAGTCGTATCCCTCAGCCATATCAACGCCGTCAATACTCGTATATTCAGATCTATATATTAGTTCGTTGTAGAAGTCAAATTTTCCGACAGTGTTAAAAAGCTGAAGAGAAGCGCCAAACCGCGGGCTGTAATACGCTTCTCTGTATTGTTTGAAATATTCTATTTTTATTTTATTGTCTATGTCAAAATTATGTTCAATATTTGCAAATATTAACTCAAAACTATTTTTTTCAGTGTCATTAACATACTTGTTTTGCGACATATTAAAAACTACTGCATTATCGGTTTCATTTCTGCCGACGCCAAATCCAAAGGTTGTGTTATCTTTACTATAAATCATCTCTGCCGTGAGCAGTAAAATATCAGAACTCTCTAAATCCGGGTTAACATTATAGTTTGGCGAGTATGTTGTTTGTATAAAAGTAGGATATAAGTAACTATCCATCACAAAAAGTTTAAACTTCCACTCATCATCAAGAAGTGCAATGTAACCGGCTCTTAGTATATGCTCTGTCGATGATTTTGAGAACTCATTTTCATAGTAATCCATTTTAGCGCTTAGGGATATAAGATGATTTTTGTTTATATTGTATAGATTTTCTGCATATATCATATATATGTCTAAATCTTTCGGTCCCCAGGCTACTGCTCTGTCGATACCATCTGTTTTGTATTCATTGATTTTAAATTTTTGATGTTTGAACTGCGCTCCTAAAGAGAGTTCATTATTCCCGTCTATAAATTTTTTCTCTATAATGGCACTGTAAACCTCTGTGCTCACCTCGGTATTTAGCTGTGTTTGAAAAGGAACGGTAGGGATTGGAATGGCTATGCTGTCTTTGTCATATATCTCAAAATTTTCATGAGATGTTGTCAGCATAATTTTTAAGTTGTTTTCAAAATATTTTGTAAGATGTGTATATATATCTTGCGTATAGGTGTGCCCGTCTATTGTCGCCGTTCCAAGACCGCCAAATATATCATACTTCTCTTGCGTGGCACCTACTTCTATATCATAGTCACTATCCTTGGAAAATTTAAAATAAAATTGACCTCTTGCTCCGTCTCTGGAGAGTTCTGAATTAGTCGTGGTGTAATCTTTGTGGTTGTTTTTTCTCAAATCTACATTTGCCAAGTATGAGTAGTTATCAAACTTTTTTGCATCAACTCCTTGCAATGTTATGCTGCCCAGCGAATCCACTGAAGCTTGTGTTGATGTTGAGTTTTCTCTTGATGGCTCTTTGGTGTATAGTTTTATCAGCATTGTTCCGGGCTCGTTGCCAAAAGTAACAGAATTTCCTGATTGATAAACCTCTATATGGTCTATAAAATAGAGCCCCATTTTTCCATATTGAACTAAAACATTTCCCAGAGTTGCAGAGTTTAGTTCATGTGAATTTATGTAAACTTTTACAGGAGAGCTTGACATTTGCGACTCCCCGCTTCTTACAAGCGTAGTCATTCCATTTCTTCTTGTTTGGAGAGTGAAAAATCGCAGAGTTTTTAAGACATCGTTTAGCGTATAAGCCTGCATTTTATCTAGGTCAGAACGAGAAAAAACAGTGACATGACCGGCACTCTCTTTTTTTGTGTCATGATAAAGTTCTTCTGAGCTTTTGTACTCTTTTAGAAGATTTTCAAGTGATAACTCTTCTGAAAAAAGAAGAGCCGTTAAGAGCAATAAAAACACAAGAAAACGCATCAATAAACCACCGATATTATAAATTATTATGCAATGAGTATAGTAAACCTCTGCTTAGTTTAAACTTGCATCAGCCAAAGTAAGACAAAATAAAACATCTTTGTCTCTTTTTTGCATAGCTTGAACTGCCTGAGTTAGTGTCAAGTTTGTCGTAATAATGTCATCTACCAAAATTACATTTTTGCCGCTAAACTCATTTACTTCAAATTCTCTTGGATTTAACACTCTAAATTCTTTGCTCTTGCCTGAATATGAAACTCTGTTTTTTGCTCTTAACTTGCTGAATTGCGGACTTATGCATCTGCTTTTGAGTGCCTTGTTTAAAACCGCCGTATGGGAGTAGCCCTCACTTACATAATCATCAACGGCAATAGAAGTTATAGCTTCTGGGTAGTCAAACTCGGCGGCGAATTTCGCAAGAGAATTTTTTGCAAGTATGGAGTAGATGTAGTAACCCAAATCGGTGTGTTTGGTGTGAAGCAAATCTTTGATTTCGCTGTATTTGTAAAATGAGATTACTTCTATATTGTTAAGGATTTTTCTTTTGTAGATTGATGGGGTTAAAAATGTTTTTTGGCAAGAGGAGCAGATGTGTAAAAGAGATAAACCCTCACACATCAAACATCGCATTTTAGTCCATCTTCAACACAGACATAAACGCCTCTTGCGGAAGTTGAACCTTTCCGATGGACTTCATTCTTTTTTTACCGGCTTTTTGTTTCTCTAGCAGTTTTCGCTTACGAGTGATATCCCCGCCGTAACATTTAGCGGTAACATTTTTTCCCATACTTTTTACAGTTTCTCTAGCGATAACCTGAGAACCCAAAGAAGCTTGAACGGCTACTTCAAAAAGTTGACGAGGTATAATCTCTTTCATGTTCTTAACTAAAATACGACCGCGAGACAGTGCCTGATTGCGGGGAACAACGATACTTAGCGCATCCACTGCTTCTCCGGCTACTTTGATATCAAGCTTCACTAGGTCGCCAACCCTAAACTCAATCGGCTCATAATCAAAACTTGCGTAACCTTTAGATATTGATTTTAGTTTATCATAGAAGTCCATTACTATCTCGTTCATAGGTACTTCATACTCAAGCATTACTCTGTCTTGGTTAAGATAAGTCATTTTTGTTTGAGTGCCACGCTTATTTATTAGAAGAGTTATAATATTTCCGAGATATTCACTCGGAGTAATAACCGTAGCCCTTATGTATGGCTCTTCGATTCTGTCTATACGATTAACTTCCGGAAGCTCTGAAGGATTGTGAACATTGATTTTTTCGCCGTTATTTAGATAAACTTGATAGATAACAGATGGTGCAGAAGCGATTAAGTCAAGATTGAACTCCCGTTCTAACCTCTCTTTTACAACTTCCATATGAAGCATACCTAAAAATCCAACACGAAAGCCAAAACCAAGAGCTAAAGAGGTCTCCGGCTCATAAGATAGAGAACTGTCATTTAGTCTTAGCTTATCAAGTGCATCACGCAAATTTTCAAAATCGTCTGTATCTATTGGATATATACCGGCAAAAACAAATGGTTTAGCCGGCTCATACCTTCCAACAGGCTCAAGTGCCGGATTTTTAGCATCTGTAATGGTATCGCCGACATTGATTACGCTAACCTCTTTAAGTCCAAGTACGACTATGCCTATCTCTCCGGTTTTTATAACATTTGTTTTTTTGCGTTTAAGCGGATGCGGGTACATCAAATCAAGAACTTGATGCTCTTCGCCGTTACTCATAAGTCTTACAAGTTGCCCTATTTTTATATTACCGTCAAAAACACGCACCAAAGCCAATGCACCGAGATATGAGTCAAACCAAGAGTCATAAATGATAGCTTTTGTAGTCGCATTTGGATCACCGACCGGAGCCGGAATTCTATCTACGATTGCATCAATAAGCGCGCGTATTCCAACACCTGTTTTTGCAGACACTAAACATGCATCAGTCGCATCTATGCCGATGCTTGTCTCAATCTCTTCTGCAACTTTTATGGGGTCGGCTGCGGGTAAATCTATCTTGTTTATTACGGGAATCAGCTCTAAATTGTTCTCCATCGCCAAGTAAACATTTGCAATTGTTTGAGCTTCAACACCCTGAGCTGCGTCAACGATAAGCAAAGCGCCGTCACTTGAAGCCAATGATTTGCTGACTTCATAAGAGAAGTCGACATGCCCCGGAGTATCGATAAGGTTTAGTATGTAGTGCTCGCCGTCTTTTACATAGTCAAGCCTGACACTTTGAGCTTTTATGGTAATCCCGCGCTCTTTTTCGATGTCCATCGTGTCCATCATCTGTTTGCCGAGTTCTCGCTCAGTTACAGAGCCGCACTCTTGAATAATACGGTCGGCTAAGGTACTTTTGCCATGGTCGATATGTGCGATGATAGAAAAGTTTCTAATATTTTTCAATTAATTCCCTTGGTTATGCAAACAGTGAATTTACACTTTCATTGTGATAAACTCTTCGAATAACTTCAGCAAAAAGAGGCGCTACCGTTAAAACTATGATTTTATCATGTGGTTTAGACTCTAGAGTGTTTGTTACAATTAGCTCGTCAAGTTCGCCGTTAGCTAAATTTTCATAAGCTTTTCCGCTAAGAACGGCGTGAGTTGCACATGCCATAACGGAAGCGGCACCCTTGTTTTTTAGTGCAGTAGCCGCTTTTATCATAGTTCCGGCAGTATCTACCATGTCGTCAATCATAATAACATCCTTGCCCTCTACATCACCGATAATGTTCATGACTTCGCTCTCATTCGCTTTTTCACGACGCTTGTCAACGATGACCATCTCAAGTCCCATTCTTCTTGCAAAGTATCTAGCTCGCGCAACACCGCCGATGTCCGGAGAAGCTATGATTGGGTTTTTAAGATTTTTGCTTCTTATATAGTTTTCAAAAGTTACAGAACCGTAAAGATTGTCAACAGGGATGTTGAAAAAGCCTTGAATCTGCCCTGCATGCAGGTCTATCGTAACAACTCTGTCTATACCGACTGCTTCGTACATGTCGGCGACTAATCTTGCAGTAATAGGAACACGAGGCGCAGCTTTACGGTCTTGTCTTGCGTAACCGTAGTATGGAACAACAGCTGTAATGCTTGAAGCAGATGAGCGGCGAAGAGCATCCGTCATAATTAGAAGTTCCATTAAGTTGTCGTTTGATGGAGCACCGGTTGATTGGACGATGAACACATCACGACCGCGAACACTCTCAGAGATTTGAACTGAGATTTCACCATCACTAAACTTTTTAATATCAGCCTTAGCCAATGGAACATCTAAAATTTGACAAACCTCTTTTGCAAATTCTATGCTGGCAGAACCGGCAAAAATTTTATAACCGCGCATGGGATACCTTCTTGGAAAATTTAAATGCGATTATACAAAAATAGTGCTGAGGAGTTGTTAAAATGAAAATAATGATTTTATAGAAGAAATTTTTTTGATGGTGGAGCTGTGGAGGATCGAACTCCAGTCCGAAACCACGCTACTCCTAACGTCTACATGTTTAGAAAAATTGTTTGAGTTTAATCTTGCTTCACACAACTTACAAAGCTACGCAAGACGAGCCTCTTGAGTTCATTTCATGTTCGAGACAAACATAAAGTATATCTACATAAGGGTTATACTTCGAGTCCTATTTATCTAGAGTCCATAGGTGAAGCAGCCCGCCTTCCAGTCTTAGTGGAAGGGGTTAAAACTTATGCTACTGCGTAAGCTGGGCGGTAATTTGTATTGTTTGCGTTTAAGCAAAGTGAGCCGCGTAACGGAAGTGCTCAGTCCGACATGCAATTAGAAGCTACTTGATCCCGTCGAAACCAGGTCAGCCCCATATAAACAGAATTATATCGACCATTTAGAAATAAAATGTAAATAAGATGATTTTGGTTTAAAATTGCTAGCTAATTTTATTATCCAAGAGCAACTCTTCATCATCAACGATAATCACCTCTGCAATGCTATCATCAAAATCTTGAAATTCTATTTTAGAATCTTTGAGAGTTTTAGATGCTTTTGCACCCAATCTTTTTAAATTTTCAACTCTTCCGAGTATATTTCCGCTTCCCTCACTCAGTTGTTTATGAGTAGTTTCATAAGTGCTTGAGAGCGTTTTTATTTGATTGCCAATTTTGTTAAAGTTTTCAGCATAGCCCACCATTTTGTCATACAGTTTTCCAGCCTCATCAAATAGCTTTGTCGTGAGAGAATTAGACTGCTCACTTTGCCAATAGAGATAAATTGTTCTTAATGATACGGTTAAAGTTGATGGATTAACTATTGCAATATGTTTTTTAAGTGCATATTCATACAGCGTTGGGTCTCTCTGAACGGCTAACGCAAAAGCGCCTTCAATCGGTACAAACATAAAAACATACTGCAGAGTTCCTATTTTATAGTGTGCATAATCTTTTGAATCCAGAGTGTCTATATGGTTTTTAAAAGATATAACCATATTATTAATCGAGATTACTCTTTCCTCTTCAGTCTCAGCTCTAATGTAGCTGTCATAATCATTTAAAGAGACTTTAGAATCAATTATCATGGTTCTTTCTTGAGGTAGTTTTATAACAACATCCGGGCGTTTGGTACTACCCTGTTCATCTTTATAGCTTTGTTGAGTGTGATAGTGTACATCTTTTAGCAAACCCGAATATTCGAGCACACTCTCTAAAATCATCTCTCCCCAGCTACCTTGAGTTTGCTTTTTGCCTTTGAGCGCTTTGGTTAAGTTTTCTGCTTCTTTAGAGATGTTCATACCGGCTTTTGTTACCTGTTCTATCTCTTTGGAAAGCTCGGCAAATTTTTTAACGCTACTCTCTTGCGAGTCCTCTATTTTCTTTTTAAATGAGTCAATATTCTCTTTAAATGGTTTTAAAATAGAGTCTAATGATTTTATAGATGTTTCATCAAATTTTTTCAACTTGCTGTCTAAATTATTTTGCATTATTTCATTGAGTTTTAACTCTAATTTTTTGCCTTGCTCTTCAAATTCAATTTTAAGTTTTTGATTATTTTCTTGTTGTGCGTTTAAATTTGCTTCCAGTTCAGAGTTTTTGGCTCTCACTTGAGCACTGTTTTCAATCAAGGAATCAATTTTATTTTTTGAATTCACAAGCTCTTCTTCTAGCCTGTGAATATGATTTACAAGGTCTATATTTTTTGAGCTTAAAATAGAGATGTCTTTTTCAAATTTTGCGAGTTGGATATCTTTTTGTGAACTTTTTTCTTGCAAGACATCCAGTTTTACTATTAAAAAATTCTCTTTGCTTGTTAACTCTGAAATTTGGTGATGTAAGAATGGTATAGCGGCAACTTTCTCACGCTTGTCATTTAACTCATCTAAGAGATTTTTATCAATAGATGCCGATTGAAGTATGCTTTTTTTTAGCCAAATTACTGAGCCGACAAATACGCTTGATAAAACAACTGTTATAACTATGTTAATTGGTTCCATTTTATGTCTTAAATCTTGATTTTGTATTTAGAAAGTTCGTATTTTATGGAATTTTTAAATGTTAGTGGTGGCCAATCTCGGAATCGAACCAAGGACACGCAGATTTTCAGTCTACTGCTCTACCGACTGAGCTAATTGGCCATTATAATAAAAAGTAATTGTCTTAAAAGAGGTGGTGGCCAATCTCGGAATCGAACCAAGGACACGCAGATTTTCAGTCTACTGCTCTACCGACTGAGCTAATTGGCCATCTTTTAAAGAGCGCAATTGTAGCTTGTAAGGACTGAAAGTTAGCTTATAGGCTGATTTTTAGCATTATAGATGAGCAAAGCCCATCCATAACGGCATGGACAAAAATGTCCCTACAACCCCCTAAAGCTACTCGCATTATATGCGAGAGATTATAAATTTTTTAGATATTTTTAAACGCCTCGACGATAGTGCTCTGTTCAAGCTCTTTTATTTTCAATTCCAAAGAGTCTATGTTTTCATCTATGGTAAGTTCTAACTTTTTTTGTAAAATAATTTTTCCGCTGTCGTACTCGTTATTTACTTCGTGGATTGTAACCCCGCTCTGTTTTTCCTGATTTTTCATGACTGCTTCATGTACGAAACGACCATACATTCCTTCACCGCCATATTTTGGAAGAAGCGAAGGGTGAGAGTTTATGACTTTGAAATTAGTTGTTATGTTGTCGCCGACTTTTTTCATGTAGCCTGATAAAAATATATATTTACAGCCGTACTTATGTAAAAGCTCTTCTATTTTTTCATCGGGTTTTTCATCTGTTTTTGAGTTGATTACAAAAGTGTCAATTCCATAATCAGCTGCATTTTGTAAAACAGTTGCACCGGAATTGTTTGATATGACTAAAACTATCTCGATAGCTATCTCTTTTTTTAAAGCAGCTTCATAAAGCGCATTAAACCCGCTTCCGTTATGGGATGCGAGTATCGCTATTCTCGTCATTACAGCTCTTTTACTGCGTTTTTAAACAAGTCGCCTCTATGTGCGTATGAAGTAAATTCATCAAGACTTGCCGCCGCCGGAGAGAGCAGGGCGATTTCATTTTCTTGCAGGTTTTTGTCTATTTTTGCAATCGCATCCGCAAGATTTTTGCAAAGTTCAAACTCAATTTTGTACTCTTTTGCTAAGTTTGAAAGTTTCTCTTTGTTTGAGCCGATGTTATAGATTTTAACATCACAATTTTTAAGAAATATAAAGAGTTCGTTTAGGTCAACGCCTTTGTCGTCCCCGCCCAAAATAAGATGCACATGTGAATCTTTGTAGCGTTTTAGCGCAACAATTGTTGCATCTAAATTTGTCGCCTTTGTGTCATTTACCCACAAGCGGTCTTTGCTATCTCTTAACTCCTCTTGTCTGTGAGGGTCTATGACAAAAGAGTTGATTTTTTCATAATCTACTCTGTCAAAAAGTATCTTGTCAACTGCCATTGCCAAAAGCGCATCCATTAGAAATGCGCCTTTAAAATTTACTCTATTTGTCTCTATATCAAAGTGTGAAGCCAAATCTTTTTCATCTCTGTATGTAATAAGATGCGCCGAGGTTTTTACATCTTTGTATGCTTCGGGGATAATTGCGACTTCGCCTTCACGCATTTTAGTTAGAGGTTTTAGCTTTGCATTTATGTACTCTTGCATATCTCCATGCCAACTAAGATGGTCAGGTGTTATCGGCAGTAAAACATATATGTTCGGGGAGGCTATGTTTGTATAGTGAATGGTAAAAGAGCTGGTTTCAAGTATCCACATAGAGGCATTTTGGTCTAATTCTCCAAGAGGCGTTCCGATATTTCCGCCCTCAATCGAGCCTCTCTCTTTTAGGAGATACTGCATCATCTGCGTTGTAGTAGTCTTGCCGTTAGTTCCGCTTATCCAGATACTTAGAGGAGAGTTGTTTGCAAAACAGTCATACTCGCTCATTAGATTTTTTGCCTTTTGTATCAGCCCATTTGACGGAGGAATTCCCGGAGAAGGAATCTCTAAATCCGAATAATCAGGATTAAAATCAGACGACGGTTTTACCTTAAAACCGTTTTCATCCTTGAATGGTTTTGTGCACTTGTCATCATAAAATATAGCATTCGGATAGAGTTTGGTTAACGCTTTTGTCGTTTTGCCGTAGCCAAAAAGAGAGACTCTTTGCATCAGCGAATCTTTAGTGTGATGAGCGCAATAACATTTGAGAGTGTTGCGATAATCCAAAAGCGCACGATTATCTTGTTCTCTGCCCAATTTTTCATCTCAAAGTGGTGATGAATAGGCGCCATTAGAAAGACTCTCTTCTTCCTAAGTTTATAGCTTCCCACTTGAAGTATTACAGATAGTGTCTCTATGACAAAAATTGAACCTATTAAAAGAAGAAGAATCTCACTCTTAGAGATTATTGCCAGATAGCCTAAAAATGCACCGATTGTAAGCGAACCGCTATCTCCCATAAAAATCTCGGCAGGATGGCAGTTGTACCATAAAAAGCCGGTTAAAGCCCCGATCAACGCACTCGAAACAATTGCAACCTCTCCGATATTTATGTGAGGCATCAAAAGATATGTGCTTATGGTGACATTTCCAGTAATGTAGATAATAATACTAAAAGAGGTAAGAGCCGTTATGGATGGAACGGTCGCCAAACCGTCAAGTCCGTCGGTTAGGTTTACCGCATTTGATGTTGATATTATTACGATAATCCAAAAAACAATAGCATAAATGCCCATATCAAAAACAGGGTTTTTTACAAATGGAACATAAAGATTTGTATTAAAATCAGAGAGCAGATATAAAAAAGCTGCCACCATAAGCGCTGAAATAATCTGTAACAGAAGTTTGGTTCGAGCTTTTAATCCTGCCAGATTTTGATTTTTTTTAATTTTGGCAAAATCATCTTTAAAGCCGATTAGAGCAAATAAAATCAGAGTTGCAACTGCACCCACAGCATAAAGATTTGAGAATTTTATAGTTATCAAAGAAGCTAAAATAGTTGCAGAAATAAAAACTATTCCACCCATTGTAGGTGTTTTTGCTTTGCTTTGGTGTCGCTCTGGAGCCCATTCGTTGATAGGCTGAACACTGGAAGTTTTTTGTGCCCATCTGATAAAACGAGGCATTAAAAATAGTGTGAAAAATAGAGCTAAAAAGAAGGCTATCCCAGCGCGTATTGTGATATATCCAAGTAGGTTTACATGTAGTATTTCTGATAGCCAGTACAGCAAGTAGCAGTTCCTTAATTAAATAAAAATGACATTATAGTATAATTGCATAAAACTTTTGTTATAAGGAAAAAAATTGACAAAAAAAGCTGTCTTAGTCATAACTGACGGTATCGGTTACCGCTCAAAGACACAGTATAACGCCTTTTACAATGCAACAAAGCCGACTTATGACAAACTCTTTGAGAGCACTCCTCACTCCTTGATTGATACTTTTGGACTAAGCGTAGGACTTCCTGAGGGTCAGATGGGCAACTCGGAAGTCGGACATATGAGCATTGGAAGCGGGAGGATTTTATATCAAGATTTGGTAAAAATATCTTTAGCTATTAATGAAAACAGATTTAAAGATAATGATGAGTTTAAAAATCTTTTGGCAAAATCAGAGAGACTGCATCTCATAGGACTTATGAGCGACGGCGGTGTTCATTCGCATATAGACCATTTTCTGGGTATAGCTGATTTGGCTGCAAAAGAGAATAAAGAGGTTTTTTTGCATCTCATCACGGACGGCAGAGATGTCTCTCCTACCTCTGCAAAAAAATATTTGGAGCAAGTTTTTTTACATCTGAATGATAATATAAAAATAGCTACAATTTCAGGCCGTTTTTTTACAATGGACAGAGATAACCGCTGGGATAGAGTCCAAAAAGGGTACGAGGCTATTGTAAATGCAACGCCAAAAACCGGCATGTTGCCATCAGAGTATGTAGACGCATCGTATGCAAAAAATGAGACAGATGAGTTTATAGAGCCGGCAGCATTTAACGGATATAAGGGCATAAAAGACGGCGACAGTGTTTTGACGATTAACTTTAGAAGCGACAGAATGAGAGAGATTGTAACCGCACTCGGAGATAAAAATTTCAGCGGATTTTCAAAACAACATGTTGAAGTAAATCTTGCAACGATAACGGAGTATGACAAGAGTTTTCCTTATCCTGTTTTGTTTTTAAAAGATTCGCCTAAAAACACTCTCTCCGAGGTTATCTCAAAAGCAGGATTAAGACAGCTTCACACCGCAGAAACCGAGAAGTATGCGCATGTCACATTTTTTTTCAATGGCGGAATTGATGAACCGTATGAGAACGAAACAAGAATTTTGATTCCCTCTCCAAATGTAAAAACTTACGACCAAAAGCCCCAGATGAGTGCGCCAGAGGTCGGCGATGTGGTTTTAAAAGCCATGGATGATGGGTATGATTTTATAGTTGTAAATTTTGCAAACGGCGACATGGTAGGACATACCGGCAATTTTGAAGCGGCAAAAATAGCCGTAAATGCAGTGGACACTGAACTTGGAAAAATACTCAAAAAAGCGAAAGAGAGAGATTACGGAGTTGTTATTACATCGGACCATGGGAATTGCGAAGAGATGAGGGATGATGAGGGAAATGTTTTAACAAACCATACGGTTGGAAAAGTATGGTGTTTTGTTGAAGCGGATGGTGTTACAAAGGTTGAAAACGGTGCTCTTAACAACATCGCACCGACTGTTTTAAGACTTATGGGGCTTGAAATCCCAGTAGAAATGGATCACAGCCTAATATAAAATGGCTATTTCATGCTTCTAAAAAAGCTGTTTTTTGCTCATTCTCGTAATTTTGTCCTTGAAATTACTTCCGAGGACGAGTGCTTAATTTTACCTCCTGTAAAATTTTAAGCCCTCGAACCGCTCAAAACAACTTTTAAAGAAGCTGCTACAAAAAATAAAATTAACAAAAAATTAAGGAAAAATAGAATGAAATTTAGTGGAAAAAATGTTTTAGTAACTGGTTCAAGCAGAGGTATCGGTGCGGAAATAGCAAAAGTTTTGGCATCTTACGGTTTAAAAATTTGGATTAATTACAGAAGCGGTGCAGCAGAAGCAGACGCCATAAAAGATGCGATAGAAGCCTCAGGCGGAAGCGCAGCGGTTATCGGCTTTGATGTAAGCAACGAGGATGCTTTTGTTGATGCGATTAAAACTATAGTTGATTGCGATGGAGAGCTGAGTTACCTCGTAAACAATGCAGGAATCACAAACGATAAGCTCGCACTTAGAATGAAGAGCGAAGATTTTATGTCGGTAATCAACGCAAATCTTCTCTCATGTTTCGTAGGTTGTCGCGAGGCTATGAAAGTGATGAGAAAGAAAAAATTCGGTTCAGTCGTAAATATTGCTTCAATTGTAGGCGAGACAGGAAATGCCGGTCAAACCAACTACTCGGCAAGCAAGGGCGGAGTTATTGCTATGACAAAGAGTTTTGCACTTGAATCGGCAACAAGCGGTATCCGTTACAACACCATTACTCCGGGTTTTATAGCAACGGAGATGACGGATGTTTTAAGCGATGAGGTAAAAAGTAGTTTTACTTCTAAAATTCCGATGGGCCGTTTTGGAAACCCAAGCGAAGTGGCGGAGGCAACGGCATTTTTACTCTCAGACCACTCAAGTTACATAACAGGCGAGACGCTGAAGGTTAACGGCGGAATGAATATGGCATAAGCCGAAATAAGAATAGTTATTTGCTAGATGCAGAGATAAAAAAGAGAGCATTAAACTACCGTAAAAAGAGCTCTGCTCAAGAGGCAGAAACAGCAAGAAGCTCTCTTTTTTCTTTCTAAATTGTTAGTTTATTTAAGCTAAATATGCTACAATTACGAGATTTTACACATAAAACATAGGAGCTAGAATGGCACTTTTAGACGATATTAAAGCAGTAGTAGTTGAACAATTAAGCGTGAGCGCTGATGAAGTTAAAGAGGACTCAAAGTTTGTTGAAGATTTAGGTGCTGATAGCCTTGATGTAGTTGAATTAGTAATGGCGCTTGAAGAGAAATTTGATATTGAAATTCCTGATGATGAAGCAGAAAAAATTCAAACTGTTAGAGATGTAGTTAACTATATCGAAAGCAAATAGTTATCTAAAAATTCTACTGAGTACTCCTCAGTAGTTAATATTTTTTAGTGGTCAGTTTCTCTGGTTTCTAAAAAGTATTTTATATTTTATACGGAGATTTTAATGAGAAGAGTTGTAGTTACTGGTTTAGGCATGATAAATGCAGTTGGAAATGATAAAGAGAGTTCTTTTAAAGCTATATGTAATGGCGAATGTGGAATAGATACGATTACTCTTTTTGATCCAGAGAATTACAGCGTAAAAATAGCAGGCGAAGTTAAAAATTTTGATCCCGAGACTGTTATGTCACCAAAAGAGGTTAAAAAAGCTGACAGATTTATTCATCTTGGTTTAAAAGCGGCTCAAGAAGCTATGCTTGATGCTAAGATTCCTGAAGATACCGATATGGATAGATTTGGTATAAGTGCCGGTTCAGGCATCGGCGGACTTCCATCAATTGAGAGAAATTCTATAATTATTGAGACTAAGGGTCCAAAGAGAATAAGTCCATTTTTTATTCCAGGCGCTCTTGTAAATATGCTTGGCGGTTTTGTATCTATCGAGCATGGAACAAAAGGTCCAAATCTATCAAGCGTTACGGCTTGTGCCGCTGGAACTCACGCTGTAAGCGAAGCTGTTAAAACAATTATGTGCGGCGGTGCCGACAAGATGCTGGTAGTTTCTGCAGAGTGTGCTATAACCGGAGCCGGTGTTGGCGGTTTTGCTGCTATGAAAGCACTTTCAACTAGAAATGAAGAGCCTAAAAAGGCCTCTCGTCCGTTTGATGCAGACCGTGACGGTTTTGTTATGGGAGAGGGCGCTGCTGCTTTAGTTTTAGAGGCATATGAAGATGCTATTGCCCGTGGAGCAAATATCTACGGTGAAATTATCGGTTTTGGCGAGAGCGGTGATGCAAGTCACATAACTACGCCAAGCCTCGATGGTCCTACCCGTGCGATGAAAGCGGCATATAATATGGCCGGTAAGCCTAAGCTTGATTATGTAAATGCACATGGAACAAGTACGCCGATAAATGATAAAAATGAGACTGCTGCAGTCAAGGAACTTCTAGGCGGTAAAGAAAATTGTCCTCCAATGAGTTCTATAAAAGGGCAAATCGGTCACTGCTTAGGCGCAGCCGGCGGTATAGAAGCTGTTGTATGTTTAATGGCGATGCGTGATGGAATAATCCCTCCGACAATTAATCATGAAACACCGGATGAAAATTGTGATTTAGATATTGTTCCTAATTATGCTAGAAAAGCTGAGCTAACTACTGTAATGAGCAACTCATTTGGTTTTGGCGGGACAAACGGCGTTTTAATCTTTAGAAAAATCTAAGTACAAGGATTCCAATTTGGCAACATATTTAGATTTTGAAAATAAAATAAAATTTATTCAAGAGGATATCATATCCGCACAAGTTCGTCACGACGAGGGTGCAGTTGAATTACTCAAGGAAAATTTGGATAAAGAAGTTTCAAAGATATTTAACAACCTCTCTCCTTTCCAACAGCTCCAATTAGCGCGTCATGTAGATAGACCGTACGCGCTTGATTATATTAATCTTTTAATGAGAGACAAGTATGAGATACACGGAGATAGACACTTCCGAGATGATGCCGCTATCCTTTGCTATTTAGGCTATATCGGCGGTGAAAAAGTTGTGGTTATCGGTGAACAAAAGGGTCGCGGAACCAAAAACAAAATAAAAAGAAATTTTGGTATGCCTCATCCTGAAGGGTATAGAAAAGCCCTTCGAGCTGCAAAGTTGGCTGAAAAGTTTAATATACCTGTTCTTATGCTTATTGACACTCCGGGCGCATACCCTGGTATTGGAGCAGAAGAGAGAAACCAAAG
>Ga0156164_126_pt2 | contig 50884 bp, 49 predicted proteins | sample RifCSPlowO2_12_FD_107817 | JGI IMG/M metagenome (GOLD analysis project Ga0156164, IMG submission 107817) | Sulfurimonas sp. RIFCSPLOWO2_12_36_12 | reverse complement strand
TTTGCACTCTTATGTTTTCACAAAGATAAAAATTTTTATAAAAAAGTCGAAAAAAACTTCTTAAAAAGCAGAGTAAAAATTCCTAGATATATTTTGGATGAAGCCTCTCATAGAACGCAAATTTCTCAAAAAGATATATTAAATTATTTAAAACATATCTCATATGAACTTGACGCAAAAGCTAAAAAAGGACTTGTGAAATTTTATAAAGAAGCTTTAAAAATAAAATAATTTTTTTGTAAAACTTAAAAGCAGTGAGAAAAGTTTCTATTTATTGATGTTTTGAAAGATTTTATAAGAAGAATGGTGCGGATGAGAAGACTCGAACTTCCACGTCTTGCGACACCAGATCCTAAGTCTAATTATTAGTATATATATAGATTTATACGGAGTTATATATATTCACTGTTTAGGGCTTTTTCTCTTTTTTTTAGTTATATGATGATATACTATTTTATATCCAAAACCGTACCCAAACCGTACCCTAATATGAAATATGATATACTTGCTCATATTTATTTTATAAAAGGATTCTATTGTGCAAATTGCATATAGTTTAAATTCAAATGAACACAATATTGAGATTATTATAACAGATAGAATTGAAGAAGAGCATCAAAGAGAAAAAACAATGCTTAATGAGACCTTGAATGATTATAGAGAGAACGGCAACAAAAATTTCACTCTAATGACAGATGATTTTTGGCAAGCGAGAGAAGCAAGACTCATCCAAAGACATAAAGTTTCTTAATGCAAATAATTTTTAAAACCTTTTTTACAGTAGCCTCGGAGCCTATACTTAACTACACAAGTAAAGACAGCATAAAAAAGGCTTACCTAGCAGACAAGGAACAGACTGTTATTTTTGGTATTTTAAAACACAAAGAAGCAATTTAATATTATTATGGCGCTACAAGATCAACTTAAAAAAATCAACATAGACAATATTGACACAAAAGGTTTATATTTAAAAGACCAGAGCAATATTTTTTCAAAAAAAGAAATCAATAAGAGTGATCTCAAAAAAATTGACTATGAAAACATAGATATCGTACTTAAATTCTACTTCAGAAATAAACAAATCAAAAAAACTCTCAAGTATCAAAATATAACTGGGTTGCAAGCTGTAAAAAATGCAGCATCAAAAAGAAATGAATTAAATGCAGAGCTTTCCGTTACAGGTGTTATAAAAAAGAAAAGTTTTAAATCTCTTAATGAGCTTTGGGATGATTACATGGAATTCAAATCCAAATCTCTATCTGAGAAAAATATATATACCACTCAAAAATCTTATGGTAAGTGGATAAAAAACTCAATTGGAGAAATGGAAGTAAGAAAAATCATGACTTCCGATATTCAAGAGATAGTTAATAGCATTTTGCGTCAAGGATTACAGCCTAGAACTGCTCAAACAATAAAACAGCTATTACGACCTCTTTTTAACTATTCTATTGATATAGGCCTATCTGAAACTAATCCAGCTATAAAAGTCAATTTACCTAATTTTGATAATACTGTTAATTTTGATTTGAGTGAAGAGAAAAGAAAAAAATTAATAGAAGAGATTGGCAAATATGAACCTTTAAAATACAGGGGCATTATGTTGTTTTTATTTACAGGAAGACGATTAAATGAGGTGCTAACGCTCCAGTGGAGTAGCATTAGCATTGATAATAAAATTTATACAATAGAAGCGGTGTACAATAAAATCAGGCGAAGGCAGGATTATAGACTTTCTGAAATTTTGGAAGAATTTTTAAAAGAGTATGGAATTATGAAAGCTGGTTATATCTTCCCTGGAGAAAAAACGGCACATGTTACCGCAAATACATTTCGCCAACATTGGAAACAGGTAATAAAAAATGCCGGCATTGAAAAAATGCGTATTCATGATACTAGGCATGTTATTGGTAATTATTTAGTTAATAACGGAGCGACTCTTGAGGGTGTTGGCAAACTTTTAGGACACAGCGGTATTGGAGTGACCAAGAGGTATGCCAAACCTAGTCTTGAAACTGCTGACAAACTTTTAAATGAGTATTTAAATTTGCCTTGCTAAATATGGTCAAAAAACATATCAAATTTTCAATGAAATCTTTAACTTTTTAAAAAGAGCGAGTTTGCCAAATGTGGCCACAAATCTCTACGCGATTTATGTCAAATTTGACACTCGATTTACGGCTAAAAAAGAGTATGCAGGTTCCAATTAAATATTTAAATCACTTCCATTTTTTTGAAGCCACTCTTTTTTTTCTTTATAGTTTGGCATCAAGCGATAAACTTCTTTCCAAAACTTCTCATTATGCGTATGCTCTTTTAGATGCACTATTTCATGCACGATAATATAGTCAATAACTCCAATAGGAGCCATGGCAATTTTCCAGTTAAAATTTAAAACACCATCTTTAGTGCAAGAGCCCCAGCGAAAGCCAAGTTCCATTATTCTAAACTCAGGTTTTAAAATATTTGCAGATTTACAAATGCCCTCTAATCGCTCATCTATTTTAGTTTTTAGATGTTCGCTGTACCATGTTTTAAAAATCTCTTTTGCTTTTTGCTGCTTCTTTTGCCCCAGTACAAACCAACCGTTTTTGAGTTTTAGTTCACTATTTCCCTCAACCATCTGAAGTCTATAACTTCGCCCTAAATAGCTAAAACTCTCTCCTGAGATAAACTTCTTTGAAGCGATATTATCCATTATTGATTTTTTAATTGCTAACTTTTCCCAAATCCACACTCTTTTTTTATGCACATGCTTCTCTATCTCTTTGCCATCCAGATCAAGTGGAGCATTAACTACTACTTTTGCATCTCTCTCAACAGTGATACCGATGCTTTTACGCTTGGATCGTATAAGTTCGTAATCAATTATCAAGCTTTAAACCTTGAAGCTCTTTTTGGTTCTCTTTTGTAAGACTCATAAATCGCTCTTTTATGAGAGCAATGTTGTTGATTAAAACTGCGTCTTTTGTAGCTGCGAGAAGTCCAACAAGATAATTTTGAAGATTATTTCTACTCTCTGCTCCAGTAGTTCCCCAAAAATCTACTCTACTTATATCTCTTGCCGCAATACTAAGAGAATTTATAACAAGCTCTATAATGACATCTTTCGTTTTTTCGCTTACTTCCCCGTCGTAAAAGCTTAAAAACATATCATAATACGCCATACACACATCACAGCCAAGTTTTTTAAATACTTCCAAAATCTCTCTTCCGCCGACTATCTCTTTTTTGAATTTTGAGAGTTTCTCTACAAGCTTATCCCATTCACCTTTATGCTCTGAGATGATTTTTTCCAGCTTCTCAGCCAAAGATTTGTAGTAGATTGGGTCTTTATCAATGTTGATTTTTATAGTATATCTAAGGGCATGTTCCATCTCTGAAGCAACAGCTTTATTTGGTCTATCTTTGAGTGCATCTTCAAACTCATCATCAAATATCGATACCGGTCTGACTCTCGTCTCAATCCCTTGGCTGACAAGGTGTTCATTGATAAGTTTTTTTACCTTTGCGCCGATACCTTCTATTTGAAGTTCTTCATCTCTGTATCTTCTCTGAGCCTCATTTTTTATAACTCCTAAAATTTTTGCATCATCTAAAAAATATCTTTTAATTGGATGAGGCAGTATAAAATCTATGAGTTTAGTAAACTCTTTATAGTGCATTTTAAACTCAGATCTTAGCTTTTCCTCCGCAAGGAAAACCACAGCATCCTCTAGGGTTTGTTCATTTATCTCTTCAACACCATTTTGACTAAAAAACTGCATCACTTTTCTGTGTGAAAGTTCTAGCTTATCTATCTCGCAGCTTATGTCTTGCATTACATCCGCTACATCCGCATCTTCATAGTTTGCTAACGCCTCTTTGAGATGCGCGCCTACTCCATAATAATCAACGATAAGCCCTCTAGTTTTGCCCTCGTAAGTTCTGTTGACCCTTGCTATTGCTTGAAGAAGATTGTGTGCGGTAAGTTTTTTGTCTAAATACATCACCTGCTCAATAGGTGCATCAAAGCCTGTAAGAAGCATATCACTTACCACCAGAAAGGCTAAGTCCGATCGCTCTATAGGTTTTTTAAACTCTGCTACGGCACTGTCTTTGTGAGATTTGGTCGTAAACTCTTTTGGAAAGTCATCGCTGTTGTCATTGTGTTTAGCAGATATAACCACACTAGACCTAAGCTCTCCAATCTCATTTTTATACGCTTTTAAGGCTTTATTTATGGCTTCACTGTAAAGAATCGCCGCTTTTCTTGATGAGCTTACAACTTGAGCTTTGTAGCCGTTTGGCAAGATGTTTTTTATGTAATGTTCTACCATATGTTTTGCTATAGCTTCGATGCGTTTTGGGGCTTCTAGTATGTCGCCTTTTGTGCCGTATTTTCGTTTGATTGCCTCTACTTGCTCTGTGCTAAGTTCCGCAAACAAGTCTTCAAACTTGGCATCAAATTCACCTTTGTTTTCAAGCGTATCGTTTGAAGTCATTCCTTCGTAGATGATTGGCACCGTTGCACCGTCTTCTACTGCTTCACGGATTTTATAGGTATCAATGTAGCTTCCAAAAGAACCTACGGTTTTTTCTACAGGTGTTCCGGTAAATGCTATTTTAACGGCATCAGGCAGAGCAAGTCTTAGAGCGGAACCAAATTTTGAGTATTGTGTACGGTGTGCTTCATCGATTAGCACTAACACTTTTGATGTATCTACCCCTTCACTTGCCTTTTCAAACTCACCGTCATTAAACTTTTGCATCATAGTCATATTGATGTTGCTTACATCGTTAGAGAGTTTTTTCTTTAGATCTTTTGCGTTAAGTGCAGTATCTATCTTCTCGCCTATTAGAGTGGCTGTCTCTTCTAGCTGCTCTTGCAGGTCACTTCTATCGACGACAAAAAGGATTTTATACTCTTGCTGTTCTTTTATGCTTCGCAAGTGTCTAACTAAAAAGACCATTGTAAGTGACTTACCGCTTCCTTGCGTATGCCAAATTACCCCGTTTCTCTCCTCTACCGTATTGGCTTCAAGGATTCTCTTAACTGTCTTTTTTACCGCTCTGTATTGCTGATAACGACAAACAATTTTGACTCTTTTTCTGCCGCTTCCCATCACTACGCTAAAGTCTCTCATAATCTCAAGCAGATTTATAGGTGCTAACATGCCGGTGACTAATATATCTTGCTCATCTTTGCCAAATTCGCTTAAATCTCTTGGATATGGGTCCTTCCAACTTAGATAATGTTCTAGGTTTGAGCTGATAGTTCCGCTTTTTGCCTGAGTCCTTGCGCTTACCACCACAAAAGCATTAGTATGAAAAAGTTTTGAAGCGCCTTCGCTTTGCTCTGTACCTCTTGTATTCATATATCTTTTTAGTTGATTTACACCTTCATGGATAGGGTCGGTAACATCTGGTGCTTTACACTCTATGACTACCAAAGGGATACCGTTTACAAAAAGTGTAATATCGGGGATGATAGTCTGCGCACCATCGACCATAAATTGAGACAGTGCCAAGAAGTGATTGTTTGAGATATTTTCAAAGTCTATATATTTTACCGTTGGAGATTTTGCACCTGTCGCATGGTTTACATCGACGGATGTATTTTCGATAAGAAGAGCGGTAGAAGCAAGGTTATTTTCAAAAAGTGATGAATGGTTGATGTTCTTTAGAGTAGCTATGACCTCTTTTATCTGCTCATCTTTGAGCCAATCGCCGTTTATTTTGACTATAGCTTCACTAAGGATATCTTCTAAAATCACATCTTTAAAGCTATCTCGCCCTTTTAAAGCTTTGGCAGTTCTGTGCTTGTTGTCATTGTCTGCTATGATTAAAGTATCCCAACCCAAACTTTCAAGCTGTTCTAAAAACTTCTCTTCTACATAGGCGGCTTCTCTTATCCAACTGCTCATATCAATCCCTCTATTTAACTTCTTTTAAATTTATCTCATTTTCTAAAGCTCTTAATATTGTTAATATTTCCTCAAAAGTCAATTTCTTATCAAATATCATATTTTCCATTGATTTATAGTCTTTTTTGAGTGTTTCGATATGAATATCAGAAGGCAAAAGTTTTAAAGTGCCTGGTTTTGCTTCTTCAAATCTTGCCCAAGCAGCAGGATAAAATTTTAATTTAAAATCAACAACTTGTTTAAGTAACTCTAAATCACTCAATGCTTCGTCTTTGATATCTGATTTTGCCATCATTGCTAAATCATAATAATGTCTTGAATATCTAAGCGGCAACTGTTTGTCTTCACTTCTATTGGCTTCTTGATGCAAAATAGTTGCCTTCTCCCAAAAAGTTCTTTTGGCAAGTATGGCATTTACTTTGCAGAAAAGCTTATCGAACAATGTAGGAAAAGCATCTACTGCATAGGCGGATATTTTAAAACTCTCCCACGGCATCCATGAAGCAAGTGGTCCAATTTCAAGTAATATCTCATTTCTTAAATAGCTATCTTTAAATGTAGCTGGGTATGTTATATTGATATTAAAAGGGTTTTCTTCATCTATTTTACAAGAACAAAGAGGCGCTAATATATCTTGTACAATAGGAAGTAGCTGCTCTTTTATATAAATTTTTGCATTTTCGTTTATTTGTTCATTGAATTTTACTTGTTGATTTTTTGTTGGTTTATCTACTTTTGGATTATCTTTTGTAACTTCTCTCCAATCAAGTATCAAATCTATATCTTCTGAAAACCTACTTATGACATGAAACACTTTTGATAATGAAGTCCCCCCTTTAAACATCAGTATTTTGCTTAAGGCTTCATCGCTAAATATCTTATCAAGTATCCAAACGACCCAAAAATCTTTTTCTACTATGGCAGGAGTTGCGCCTATTTTAAAAGCAGCTTCAGAGAATATCTCTTCTCTTTCAAAAGCTTCTAGTTTTATGATTCTATCCATCTGTTGGCTCTTTTTTGCAAATCTTTTTTATGACTTCATATATCCAGTCCGTAGCTGTTACTGCATCTTTTAATATTTTATCATACATGTTTTCATCTATCTGTTTTTTTATTTTTGCGATAGTTTCTTGCGTAATGTTTTCTTTACCCAAAGCTTTGAGTGCCTGAACAATCAAGGAGCTCTCTTTATATTTAAAGCCTATATTTTTTAAAGCCGATTTTTTAAATTCTATGGTGATATTTCCTAGAATTTTATATTTTTTGGAAGGACCATTGCTCAAATAGAGATAGTTTCCTACCACTTGAGAAGAAAGCCCCAAGATATTTAGTGCTGCATCTCCGCTTACCTCTATTTGCCAGTTGAATTTTCTAGCATATGCAAAAGCTACCTGTTCTATATCTGGAGAGAGTTCCGTTTGCAAAAGTTCACTATATTTTGGAAAGTCATAGATACCACGAGAAATTCTTCTGATTTTGCCACTAGACACAAGGTCTGAGAGAGTATTGTCTATCTCTTGTCTTGAAAATTTATGTATCAAATCATTTGAAGAAAAAGCCCAACCCCCTCCATGCTCTGATATAAAATAAAATACTTTTTCATAGAGTTTCAATAGCACTACCTTTGAAATATTTTTCTAGAAAAAAGTATATCAATTTCTAGATTTTAGTTTGCTTTATCAATTCTAAAGTCAATAACTGCCAAAAATTGTTGGAGTTTTTGATTAATATCTATCATTCTTTTGGCTCCTTTATCATTTGTACCACTCTTAATTGTACGATTATTTTATAGTTATCAAAAAGTTGTTTTTGGTTGAAATTAACATCTTTCATGAAATTCAATCCTCTTTTTTTATTGGCAAAAAGTTTGTGTTTAAACACTGCAAAATATATTCAATATTTTTTGAAATATAATCTTCTTTTGGAGGTGTTGCCTTTGGATACAACACGCTGTAAGTATTGTGATAGTATTGTTTCATGCCCTCCAGCCATTTATAATCATCTAAAATTTGAAGTACCTTAATGTCTTTTTCTGAAAAACTATTGACTATGCCTGTTTTTGTTAAAATTTTTACTAAATTTTCCAATACAATAGGATTAAAAACATATTTGTATTTTTTACTATGAAGCTCTAATGCAAAATCCAAAAAGTCGTCCTCATCAACTAGTGCTAAAGAATTACTAATCATTGTTTGATTAAAGTTAAGTGATTCAAATAATACTTCAAAAATTTTATCTTCTGTTATGATTTGATAATTTTCTTGAAAATGTAATGCTAAAGCTTGATACTCTTGTATTCCAAGATATTTTGATAAAGAAAATGCTCCTTTGAAGGGCAGTGATGCTTTTGTATCATCAACAATTTTTTTATTGTCGATACTTAAAATAATTTCTTTTAAACGATTGGAAAATATTTGAATTTGTTCTTTGCTTACAATATCTTTATAAAAAAATCCGTCTTTAGCAAATACGCTAAATATTTCATCCTGCTTATCTAATTCGTTTATATGCTTATGCAACCAATCATAACTCGTTTTTTGAATATAAACATCATCTCTTTTCAATACATCATCAAGCTTATTATGATAGTTTAAAAATATCATAGAAGACAATGTTATTAATTTAGGAACACTGCTATCTTTATAGTTCATATGGCAAGAAATGAAATTTAAATTTGGGTCCTCAATAAGTTTAGCTACCAAATTAAAATACTTTTCATAAGTTCCAGCTAATGTCCAAAATCCGATTTCAGAACCATCACTATAACTTGTCAATTGGTCTTCTGTTTGATTACTTTGTTCTATAAGTAATTCTTGCATTTCTACAAATGGAGTTTTTGCTGCTAAGTCAACTTGAATCATTTTAAAATAAGGACTTGAAATTGTATGTAATATTTGATTTACAATAAAATGAAATAAAGATTTTTTTTCATATGCTTGATCTAATTTTATTCTTTTTATTTCTGTTTCATCAACCAACTCAATTTTTAATTTCGTAAAATATATTTCATGGATATCATCAAATACTTTTTTGTTTAAATAATATGCATTGTTTTTTATAAAAATAATATTTTTATCAGATAAGTTTTCATTATTATCATCAAAATTAATAATAGAATTAAAATATAATGATGATAAACTTTGCTTTTTTAGATTATCAAGCTCATAAACATTTATACTCAATACTTTTTTATTAATAATTCCAAATGCATTATCAACATCTTTATTTACTACCAAACTATAAAAGGAAATAAATCCAATATCATTAAAATCCAAATCTTTTTTATGAATTTGCAAAAAAGATAAAGCCTCATTTTCGATTTCTTCATTTAGCCTATTGTGAAACCTTTCGTGATACTGAACACTAACGGATAATAAATTTTTAGCATTAACTATTGTTCTATCACTTTCCCAACTTTTATAAAAATATTCAAACGCCTTGTCAAACCTATCGTATTTAAAATAAACATCGGCTATGTATGAAGCACATTTGATATCATCAATATACCTTACAAATATTTCAAAATCATCAAGTTTTAGTTCTCTATCAAACCAACATTTTCTTAGTATATAATATGTCAAATTTTCAAATAACGATATTTTTGATATTGCAAATTTAATATATAATTCAGGTTTTTTTATTTTTTCTAATAAATCTATGACTTCCAGAACTTTTGCGTAAGTATTTGATTTATCTTCAACAAATGCTAATAAAGTTTTGATTTCATTTTCTTGGATTTCATCTTGATTATGATGTTTTAACCAAAGATGAGATAAATACAATTCATAGCTATTTTGTTTATTCAGATTAATTTTTTGGACAACTTTATCTTCAACTGAATATTTTAAACTTATCGAACTTTGTATATAAAAATACACAATTAAATCGGACTTAAGCAACAATTCAATATTTTTAACAAAAAACTTTATAACTTCTTGTTGTTCAACTGTTTCAAGCATTAAAGAAGCATAATTAAACAATACTCTGTCACTTTGAAAAACTCTTTTTTGTATTTTTTTGTGTTCAAGATTTGCTTGTTTAAAAGCTGCATATTGTAGATAGTGTTCGTCAAATAAAACAGTTTGATGTTCTTCATAGAATTTTATATATTCATCTTTAAAATTTAAAATCAATAAAATAAAAGCATGAAATTTTTTTAAATCATTAATATAGTTATTATTAAAATATTTCTGAACTTCAAAAATTGTTTTAAGTAGTTGCTTGTATTCTATTACTTGTTTTTTGTCAAATTCATTTTTTGTCTGAAAATAGTTATTAATAATATTCGATACAAAAAAGCCTAAGATATGTAATTTTATTAAAAATTTTGGATTATCATTTAAAAGTAATTGATAATACTCGGTAGCTTTTTTTAAATCGTCTAGATCATTTGTTATTCGATAAGAATTAGCAAAAACATGACCTGCTATTAAGTTATTCTTATTTCTCTCATCTTCAACCAATGAATTGAATATTTTTTTTGCTTCATCGGAATCCCCACTATTTAAAGCATAAATTAAATTAAAATATTCATCTGATTTAATATCTGATTTTTCAAGCTTAATCTCTCCAACTAAAGTGAGATACTCGTTTTTATTATGTTCTAGGGAATAAATAAAGAGTAAGTGTTCTTTGTATTTCACACCGATGTAATCAGCATAATTTTTTTTGATTAAATCTAAATATTTTTTTGCTTCTTTTATATTCCGACATTCTAAAAAATACTCAATCTTTTTCAAAAGTAAAAAATATTTTGATTCCTTATGAGTTTGTCGTTCTATTGCTTTATCTAAAAATTCAAAAGCTTCTCTAATATTACCATCATAAAAATATCCATCTACACTTTCTAATAAAGTTTTAACCTCAGAGCTATAATTATTTTGAGTTTCTATATTGGTTTGTTTGTAGCTATTATGACTACTAAACCAACTACTTATTAGATTTGTCATTTTCATTCTTTTGATTTACACTATGATTTGAACCAAAGAAATTAAGAAAATTATTCTCTTGCTTATTGATTTTAGTTACTATTGAACATGTTAATAGTCCACCTAAAAAACTTAATATTCCTGTAATTATTTCACTCATATTTCTACCCTCACTTTTCCGCTAAGTAAATCACTCATAAGTCCTTTTTTTAGCTCTTTGAGTTTGGCTAGGTTTGTCTCTTCTGTTTCTATTTTTTTGTCTTGGGTTGTTAGGATTTTGGCGATTTGTTTTTGTTCTTCATAATTTCTAGGATAAGATGTTTGTACATTTCCTATTATCGTTTGATTTAAAAGAGGTTGTCCTGTTTCAGCTTTATATTGATTTAAATTCAAAAAATACAATAAATAAAACATATATTTCGTGTCAAACTTTTTGATCTTTTTAGTAATGTAAAGTGCATTATCTGTAATCCAACATTCATTGACTAAATATATACTACCGCAATATTCTCCAACTCTACCAATAATTAAAGTTTCTTCATTATTATTTTTTGAGTTTGAATATCCAGTTATACCATTTCCACCATAAACTTCATAAATACCATTATTTGAAGTATCTTCTGGTTTTGTATCTCCACTTTTGAGCTTGAAAAAATCATCTAAACTCACAACCTCCCACTCATCAGGAACAAGTCCTAGTTCGCTTGGTTTGTAGGTGTGGGTTTGGGGTGAGCGGATTTGACCGTTTTGATCTATGCCGTTGGTGAGTAGCTCTTGCATCAGGGCGGTTTTGATATGCTTCTCTTTTTCGATGAGGCGGTTTGTGGATTCTATCGTTTTATCAAGAGTGGAGAGGATTTTGGCAATTTTTTCTTGTTCTTTTTTTTCTTTTGGAAAACATATAAAAAACTTTTCAATCTCTTTTACAGTTAATTGAGGTTGAGCACTTCCAAAAACTGTATTAGCTATCTGATAATCAAAAATATTTGATTTCAAAAAAGTATGTAAATAATTAGTTTCTAAAGATTTGTTTTCATTTCTTAAAAGAATCATACCAGAGTTAATTCTGATGTGATTATAATTGATTGTATTGTCAAAATATGCAATATTGCCAACCGTACCTCTTGTTGTTAATACAATATCTTCTTTTTCTAATTTGCCCTTTCTAAGTTTTTCATCTTTTTCTTGATTAATAAATTGTAATTCGTTAAATTTGAAACCATTTTTTGTAACATTCTTAGCACTTAAAAATACACAATAACCATGTTCAAAAAAATCGTCATCTTTCGGATAATTCTCTCCTCTATCGCCATCAATTAATTTGATTTTCAATGATTTAAAATTATCTATTTCCCACCCCTCAGGCACTTGTCTCATCTCACTCATAGATAACCAAGCTCCGTTAAAAATGTTTTTATCTCGTTTGTTGCTTCATCTCGCTCACTCTCTATTTCACTCAAGCTTACTTTGTATTTGTCCCATAAGTTTTCAAGTGTTTTGATGATGGTCTGTTTCTTCTCACTCAAGTAGCGGTTAGATATACTCATGGCATCTAGTTTTAGTTGCATTATTACTAGCTCTTTTATGTTTGTCATGCCGTCAAAAAGCTTCTCTTTTTGTTCTTGTATTTTCTCTCTTATGACTACTTTGTCGTTTTCCTCTTTTGCGGTTTTTAGCTTTTTAAAAAGCTCTAAAAGCTTTACATGTAATGCTAACTGTTCCTCGCTCAAAGAGCCTATGAACGCTTCATTTGAGGTTATGCAACTATCGCTTAGCAGGTTGTAGTCGTAGCCGCTGTTTTTGATGGATTTTACGGTAAATTTATTCTCCACCCACCAAGAGGCAAATATCCCCCGCACCTTAAATCTATCTAGCACCGTATCATTTGCAAATGCTTTTGCTATCAGCTCATAGCCGCTCGTGTAGAGTGTGGCGATGTTGCTATTTGATTGGTCTATTAAAGTTTGATATTCGTCATAAAACCCTTTTACTTTTCTCAGTATGCTCTCATCTGTGGATTTAAAAGCATTGCTATTTTCTAGCAGCTCTCTGATATTTTGTTTTTCAATAAGTTCAGGTTTAAATTCAAAATAGTTTTCATCTTTTGAGTCAAACAACATATCGCTTGTAATAGCGTAGCTCTTCATCAGCTCATCGTTCCACTCAGACTTTGGCACGCCCCCTTTTAGGTGGGCTTTTACATCGTGAGGTGTTGGTGGCGGAGTGTTGTCAACATAGCGTCTTATGTTTAGGTTGAAGTCCTCTTTTTGTATCTCCTCTAAAGTTACAAGTCGTGAGTATTTAGGAAGTTCTAGCTTATTTTGATAGGTGAAATTTATCTTCTCTATATCTTCGGCACGAAGCAGGTTTTGGTTTTTACCCTCTTTATACTCGGCATCGGCGTTGATAAAAAGGATTTTGTCATCTTTTTTTGCTTTGTTGATGATGAGCAGTGCGGCAGGGATGCCCGTACCGTAGAAAAGTCCGCTAGGCAGTCCAATGACTGCTTCTAAGATATTTCTTTTTGCTATAAGCTCTTGGCGAAATTTCCCCTCTTCACTTCCACGAAATAGCACTCCATGAGGCATAACGACACCCATTTTACCGCTACTTTTAAGAGAAGCTATCATGTGTTGTACAAACATATAGTCGCCCTTTTTGCCACCTTCGGGCATAAAGTGGCTAAACCGCTCTTTATATTTGAGGTTTGCTTTTGTGTAGTTTTGAGAAAACGGTGGATTTGCTATTACCCTGTCAAACTGCATCAACTGCCCATCTTTTGTGTGAAGCGGGTCTTCTAAAGTATCTTCGTTTTTGATGTCGGCGTTTGCTATACCGTGAAGAATCATATTCATCTTACACATCGCCCAAGTGGTAGCGATGGCATCTTGCCCGTGAAGCGAGAAGTTGTCGGAGTTATATATCTCTTTAATGTGCTCTTTCGCCTGTATGAGCATACCGCCGCTTCCCACGGTCGGGTCGTAGATGCTCATGCCGGGTTTTGGGTCAAGGATTTTTGTAAGAAGTGTAACAACTCCGCTTGGGGTATAAAACTCTCCCGCTTTTTTACCTGCACTGTCTGCAAAAAACTTTATGAGGTACTCATAGGCAGCACCTAAGAGGTCTGGAAACTCAAAGTCTTCATCTCTAAGTCTTATCTTGTCAAAGTGTTGGATGAGTTGGATGAGCTTGCTGTCGCTTATCTTGGAGTTGCCCACTTTTTTGTTAAAGTCTATATAGCCTAGTACATTTTCAAGTGAGCTTATATTTGCTTCTTCAATGCCTGCTAGAGCAATATTAAGAGCTTCACCAAGGTTTTTTTTGAGGTGTCTTATGTTGTTCCATCTACCGGATTCAGGCACATTAAAAGTAAAATTATGACTTTGCAAAAGGATGTTGATAGTAGCTTCATTATGCCCATCTTTTTTGTAAGCCTCTTTTACCTTTTCATACTCTGCATCATACTGATCTGAGAGGCGTTTGAGAAACAGCATACCGAAGATATACTCTTTAAACTCACTAGCTTCCATCTTTCCACGAAGAATGTCTGCCGCCGAGAAAAGGTGCTGTTCAAGTTGGCTAAGGGTTAGTTTTTGCATTTATATCAATCCATCTTTTTGCATACGCTCTTGAAGTGCTATGAGTATGTACGCATTGAGTGTACCACCATGATATGCTCTTATTTTATCTTCCCATTCTATCGGAATATTTATAAGCTTCTTCTTTTTCACAAACGCCTTTTTAACATTTTCGTTTTCATTCATTGCCGCTGAGGACTTAACTTTTTCTATGTTTTTTAAAAATGATGACTTTGCCATTATGTATTCCTTATGTATTTAAAATATATCTTTTTGATATTTATTTTATATCTAGCTTTAATTTAACTTCATCAAACAGTGCATCAAACTCCATGTCTGCTCTGCTGAATATACGAAACTCTTTTACACTCTTACCTACTCCGATAGAGTTTGATATATCGACTCTTTGTCTAAGCACTGATGTCATAAGCTCAAAGTGCTCGGAGGTGCAAATAAACTCTATAAGATCTCCAAAATTTTTCATTGCAGGATTGAGGTTGTTAAAGAGAATGTGTGTTTTAATGGTCTCTTTTTGGATTGCAGAGAGGGATTTTAAAATCTCCTCATATTTTTGCAAGCCCATCAAGTCAAACGGCTTATCAGACACAGGAGTTATCAACATATCGCTTCCGACAATTGCCACTCTGTTAAAAGCGCTATCAAATCCACCAGAGTCAATGATTGTCAATCTGTTTCGTGTGTCTTTTTCTATGTGCAGAGCAAGCTCACCGGCATTGTTTACATGGATGATGTCAAGCGGCTCCAAACCTACCGACTCTCTTATCTGATTTGTTTGTGTCAAGGACTGCTGGGTATCTAAATCTATAACCGTAGTTGGAAGAAGTTTTGAAAAATAGGCAGCCAAATTCCAAGCTATGGTTGACTTCCCAACACCGCCTTTTTGATGCGAAACAGTTAATATCATAATATACTCTTTACATATTTATTTTATATAAAAAGTATATATAAAAGATACTTAATCTATTATGATTGTTTATTGGTTTTTTAATGGGGTTTATTGAAAGCAAAACTATTAGTTACAGTATAAATTACAAGCGAAAATAAGGTACAATATCGCCAATAGTATGCGTTTTTCCTGAGTCGGTAACGACTGCTGGAGTTACACGCTTCGGGCGTGAACTAGCATACTATCTCACATATTGCTTAGCTTCTCATCTTTTTCAATACTTATCTCAAGCCTGTCATGTGTATGTCCAAATATCCAGTACTTCATGCTCCCATTTTGCATAAGCCTGTGCCCGTCAAAGGTAAAAAACATATTGCCATGATTTCCGATATTATGTAGTAAACGCACAAAGCCTTTAGGCTTCCTTGAAAACAATATTTTTTAAAATCGCAGTTTCTTTAGCAAAGCTAGCCAAAATCACAATCAAATATGGTACGATTTTACTATAACATCATCGTCTTCAACGCTTCTTGCGTTAGAATGGTTCTTCACTTCGGGTGAGGGATGATGTTTGAATATATCGATATTATGTAGCAAGTTTAACACGCTCAAGCATATCTATATAATCAGAGAGCTCTTCATGATTTTGGTGTTTTTGCATCTCTAGTGCTGTCTCTTGGCTTGATGCTATATAAAATACTCCAAATGCTTCAACAAGCTCTTTTAGCTCTCCATCGGTTTTTGCCATAATGAACTTTGTGATAACCATTACTGCCGCCTCTTTTTTTATTTGAAGTTTGGTAATTTTATCCAAACTTTTCTTTTTGGAGATAGCTACTTTGCTGCTTCCTTTCGTTATAAATCAGCAACTCTCTTACCTATAAAAAAATACAAATTCACCTGGCAGTTTTTTATTATTTTGGTGTAAACAGTATTGTTTTTTTAAACCAAAATCGAGTGTCGAATTTGACACTAATCGCGTAGAGATTTGTGTCCACATTTGGCAAACTCGCTCATTTCCAAATGCAGCGAAATCTGCGTAATTTATTTTGGTGTTTTTTATACACAATTTTACCCGCCAAATTTAATCTATCATTTTTTGATTGCTCTTGACCTGAAACCTATTTAAAATATTTATTTTAAATAGGTTATTTATCAAAATCTTTCAAATTTGATATTAGGTTATGCCAAGTTAAAATTATTAGCTTACAGGACAAATATGAGAGTTTATAGGATCCTCTATCTCAAAGTTTTTATGAAATGTCTTTTTTGTATTTTCTATGCTTTTGATTTTGGAGATGCGAAAGCGTGTGAAGCTAGGCTCCTCACGTTCGTTCTACTTCACCCGCTTTATATTCTACTCAGCTTAAAGCTTTTTATTGTTTAATACATCTCTTTTAAAGGATATTTTAATTCTTGTTCAAATGTTATAAGTTTGGCATTTGAATTTTTAAAATATTCTTTCCATATATTTTCTAAACTGTCAAAGTCTTTTCCGTCACGGTAGTTTTCTTTATCTACTATACCTGCACCAACTACAATCACATCAGCACCAGCAAAATCTCCAAATAACCTATTCTCTTTCATGATATTTAATTGTTTATCTATATCTATAGATTTTAACTCTTTAACATAAAAAGATGTAAAGTTTGAGTTCTCAAGCATATCACTAACAATCACTACAATTTTCTGTTTTGCACCAGATAGCTTAACTGCTTTTTCTGATATTTGTCTCAATGTATAAAGTATTTCACTCTTGCTTGAGATTTTTTGATTTTCTTTAAAACTTTCTAGCATATCAGAGGCTAGTTTTTTTTTCATACCATCATTTTGCGCTTTAAAGCATTTATCAAACTCGCTCAAACTTTTTTTGCCCATCTCATATTTCTGTTCTTTAGTTAATTGTGGATGAAAATAATATCTATCCACCAGAGATACACTTTTACCTTTTGTATATTCAGAAAAAGTAAAAAGACTTATTGTTGTTTTTGGTTTTATAAGTCCAAAAATATTAACAATAGCATTTTTTCTTATATTTTCAGGGAATGGGGTAGTTTGGTCAATAATAATAAAAACTTCGCGTTCTTTTTCACTCCCTGACATATTTGTCAACAACGATTTACAATCATCATCAGCAAAAATTGTAATGGCTAAAAATAAAATAGTAAATAATACTTTCATTATGCCTCTTTATATGATTTTAAAATTTTATATGCTTTTACACTCTCGTTACCTACAAAACTATACCTACTGCCGACTATCAATCCTACTACTTGAATACCAAAGAAAAGCATCATCATCACCATATATGTAACATAACTTGCTTTTTTTTCTGCTTCAACTTTTGAACTACGCTGATATTTATCTCTTAATTTGCTTTGTTCTGTAAAAAAAGATGGTAAATTAGGATTTGTATTGTTTACTTTAGTTTCACCTTTGCTTTGTTCTTCATATAATTCTGTTTTGATATCAAACGAAGAAGCTTCTTTGACTATGCTATCTTGATAGTGATCAACATTTTGTTCAAATACATAAAATCTTACAAACATCGCTCCCACGCCTATTGACAATATAAGGATAAGAGTAAATATTGATATGTAGCTCTTTCTTACAGTTTGTAAATTTTTCCAATCAAAATATTTTTGGTGCATTCTGTTGAACTGTGGAATTACTACCGTTTTAGCGTCATCATCGCTATATGTATGCTCCAAGCTAATTTTATTTCTAGGATATGAATTTTTATCTTGAAAGATAATATCACTAGCCATAGAAGCCATTTCATTGTCTATAGACTTTAAAACACTATTTCTATGAAGTTCTTCACCGCTATAGTGAGTTAAAAACATCAAAACAATTGACACAACAAAACCACCAAAAATCATAGCATAATGAAGCATTGACTCTGAAGCATCGTCTACCATTAGTTGGCTAAATACATAACTAAATCCCGAAGCCTCAATGAAAAGTAAGAATATTAAGATTGCAAATAAACTAAAAGGAAGCGTCCTTCTTTCCAGATCACCTGCTTTATTGATATAATTTTTTGCTTTTTCAAACAATGTTTTATCACCATGTTCTTTAACCTTATTAATCACTCTCCATACAAACCAAGATATTATTACGGATATCAATAACAATATTAACCATGCCCCTATTTTCAACCCTGAAATTTCAATGCTCATTGTGTGCACAAACGCATTATATAAATCAGTTAAGACTGAGCCACTATCAGCAGCAGCAGCAACAGCATCTGCTTTCGATTCTGAATCTTCTACGCTTTCTTCTTTGAATGTATCAAAAATCGCATTCATTTCCTCTTCTTTATTTATAGCCACTATATACTCCCATGATTTTCTATTGAAAAGAAGTCTACCTTTTTAGATAAAATATTTCCATTCTTATCTTTATGGTAAACAACACCTTTTGCGTTTTGTGGATTTCCATGTGGATATGCAATATCTATACATTGAAGTTTAGAAGTATCTTCTGGATATACCCTATATAACAAGCCATCTTTTCCATTGTATGAAACTATTTCGGTTGTGCTGCCATACCAAGGTTGGTTGGCACCATTTTTGATAACATTCATTTCCGGACAACTTACGGATTGCATATTTGCTCTTTTTATGCCGACAGGATTAATCATAATAAATTCATTATCAACCTGCGTTCCCCAACCACTGCCATTTAAAAGAGGTGCCAACTCATAGTTTTGCTTTGCCAAAATAATTTCACCGGTAGATAGCTTTTTGATATTGCCATTTTTTCTAGGTAAATCACTTAAGCAAGAGCCATAATATGCAAGCAGGTTTTCATCGGCAACAGCCGGAGTAACAAGTGAAAATACTGATTCTACTTCCGGTTGTCCTACTAGTACGAGTAGTTCATTTTTATTTCCTGTCGATTCCTCCCACTTTATTTCCATATCACTTTTTTTAGAATATGCATACTCATTACTGCATGACCCAAGTTTTTCTTTTGAATTATCTTGACTTGTATAGTACTTGCCCTTTACTCCTGTTAAAACCTTATCTCCTGCATCGTCTTGGCTTTTGAATTTTTTTACATTTTGTCCAGCCATAAGTGGTTCGGATATTTTCACTCCATTCATATTTAAAGGAATACTTTTATTATTTGCTGCCACCTGTTGTGATTCTTTTGTTAGTTCTTTTGTTTTTGCGGTAGAGTTTGCTTTAGGTGGTTTGGGTATTTTTGTCTCTTTCGTGTTTAATGCATCAACTTTATTATTTAAAGCCATTGTTGAATCTTGTTTTTTGGTAGTCATATCCGCTTTAGAATTTTGGATTTTATTATTATCGCTACTACTAGATACTGCCTTTTCTTTTGGCAAGAGAGAATTATTGATTTTTTTATTTGCTTCATATTGAGCTATATTAGCCTCATCTGGAACTTCAACAATTTCAACTCTTCTGTTTTTTGCCTTTCCTTCGTTTGTATTATTTAAGACAAATGGTTCACTCTCTCCTGCACCCTTATAATACATTTTATCTACATCAACGCCATTTTTACTGAAAAGTTCGGCAATTGTTTTAGCTCTTTTTTCTGAAAGTTTTTGGTTAGCCTCATCACTTCCATCTGAATCTGTATGACCTATTATCATTACGCTCTGTCCAGACTTTGCATATTGTTTGGCAATCTTTTCAAACATATCAACTGAGTCAATATTTAGATTGTATTTCCCCGTATCAAACTGAGACCCTTCCGATGTCACAATATATGACTGTCCTATTTTCTCACCTTCTTCACTTTTAACATCAGAAAAAGAAACATCAATATTGTTACTTTGAGTAGAAGCTTCTTTTACAATCTCTTTTATTGCACTTCTTCTTTTATCTATTTCATTTCCAATAAAATACCCCAATGCACCACCTGCTACAGCACCAATCAACATTCCTTGGTCTCCACCAAGCTGTTTTCCAATAACAGCCCCTGTGCCAGCACCAATTGCCGTGCCGCCAATTTTTCCTAAATTTTCCGAGATATTTTGTTTAATACTATCTAATGACAATTGAGATTGTGTACATCCAGAGAGCAATAATCCCGAAGTTATTATTGATATTTGTATAATTTTATTCATATCGATTCCTCTTACAACTTCTTCTACGCTAAACACACCTTTTTTAATTAAAAATTATTATTTGCAGTTTACCATAAATTTAAATTTTTGCAATGTAAACATGTAACTAAATAAACTTACACTGCCTGCTCCTATTTTTTCTTTTAAAACTATAGAAAAAAAATGAACAAAATAGATAAACGACAAAGTCCAATTTACATAATAACATATTATTATATGCTTTATTTTTTTGGCTATAGGGGTTAGTTTCCCCATGTTTACAACCTGCTTATGGTGATTATTTTCTTATAAGTCTAGCTGTTGCACAATCTAATCTCAATCTGTTTTAATACAGTGTATAATAGGAGATAATTTGAACTAAAAAACTCAAGGATTTAATATGCAACATGATAAACAAAGAGTAGAAAAAGAAGTTCAATTAAAAAAACTACCTCCACTTCAAAACCGAATTGTTGATAAAACAATAGAAAATGTTACTAGAAAATTGGTGGCTGGCTATAGAAATAGAGATAAAAATCCTCCAAAAGGAACTTCTCCTGGTTCTAAAGCAGCAGCAACAAATATTTTAAAAAAGTCTTCTGCTCAAAGTGCAATGGATGTTGCAAATAGAGGACAAATGTGGAAAGAAATTGTTTCAAAAAGTTTTTCTCACGGCATCACTTCACTTGCTAATTTAAAGTTTGATTCTGAATTTAAGGTTACGGATGGTAAAGCAGAAGGATTAAAGCATATTTCAAAAGGTCCAGGAGTATATGTTATATATGATACAAATGGGGAAGTTCGATATGTTGGAGATGCAAAAAACATTCAAAGCCGTTGGCAAGCAGGACATTTAAATGAAAATCGCCAAAAAGAAAAAATTGGCGAAGAGTACAAATTAAATAAAGAGTTTACAGAAGGTTGCACCGTAAAAGTAATTGAATGTGAAAGTGTGGAAACAGCAGCTGCACTAGAAGCTTCACTAATTAAGGAAGCTCGTTCTTCAGATGAATATAATGTAGTAAATAAAAAAGAAGAATTAGCCAATGACCAAGGGAGTAGACCAAATATTGAGGCAAAAAAGATAAAAGATAGTATGGGTTCAACTGCAACAATGGTAAAAGGTGCTGCTAAAGAAGCTGCTATTAATGGTGGATGGCAAATACTTGAGCAAGCAATAATAGAAAGTATACAAATCCTTAAAGATGAAATAGTAGACCTTATTATAACTGGAGAGCATGAATTTATTGTGCGTTTAAAACGCCTTTTGACAAGAGTTATTGAAATTTTAAAAAATCAATTTAAGAATCTTGGAAACTTTGCAAAAGGTATTTTTGAATTTATCGTTAATGCCTTTAGTCAAGCAATAAGTCAAATTTATCAATTGGCAAAAAATATTTTTGATTTAGGGTCTGCTGCGTGGGCACTGTATAATAATCGTAAGACCCTTACAAAAGAAGAATTGATTCATAAACTTACAGAAACTATTATATTGACTGGAAATACTGTTTTTTGGAGTAGTATGGATTTAACTTTAGAAACACAATTAACTGCGATTATAGGGCCAGCCGCTCCTTTTGTTTCAGCCTTTATATCAGCTTTAGGTTTTGGACTAACGAGTCATTATTTAAGCGAGTTTGTACCAAAAATTGTTGATTTTATTGTTGGCGGTTATGCAGAGACTCAAGAAAATTTAGAAAAGTCAGCACTTTTAATAATAGAACAATCACAGATGAACAATAACTTGGTATTAGGATTAGAACAATATATGTCATCAACTATGCATCTAATATCTGATATGAAAGAACATCAAATGAAGCTAAGTGTTGTTAATTCAAGAGAGATTACAATTAGAGATGAAATAAGTTTTTAAGGAGAAGAAAACTCTATGAATGAATTAGAAAAAACAAACAATACCATAACAGTCCAAAACAAAGTAAAAGATCTTGTTGAAAAATTTTCAGAAATGCAAGAAGAACTTAATCTGTCCATGAAGAATGTGGACGAGATGACTAAACAAGAAATAGAAACGGGTTTTTATAAAGGCTTAACTGGTAAAACTGATGCTGACATAAGTGAGCAAGTTAAAAAATTAGGGCTAAATCTTTTAACAACTCAGAAAGTTGTCATGTTTACAATGGAACTTAGTCATGCAAAAAATGAAGTTTTGCGTGGTTTTCATAACGCACTTGTAGACAAGTTAATTGAGCTTGATAAATATAATGAAAATATTTCAGATGATATTAACATTTCCAAAAAAAATGAACGAAAAATTGTTACCCAAATTAAAGAGCAAATTGAAAATAGACTAGCACTAGAAGAGAGCATTGAAAAAAATAAAAACCTAATAGGTGAAAATAAAAATCAGATAAGAGATAATAAGCAAGGTCTTTCTAATTTAACAAAAGAGCTTCAACAAAAATCATTATTAGATGATGAGCAATCAAATATTCTTAAGCTACATAAAAAACTTATAGAAGAATTATCAAGTGAGCTTAATGCTTTTAAAGACTCCGTAAGCAATAATTATCCATCCAAATTGATGATAAATATCTATGGAATTATTAGCGTAGTTGCATTGATTTTATCAATTATCAGTTTAGTTAAATAAATGCATTGATAAAGTGTTTAAAATAAATATTAAGAGGGCAAATCATGCTGACATACTTTAAATAACATTTATACTAACTGGAATGTTCAGTCAATCTGACTTCTAAGCATACGGACGGTAGTGTTCAAGATTCTGTGTCAGCATCGGATAATTCCTAAAATTGTATCATAAATTTAAAGCATCATCGAGTCGTCCATCGAAATGGATGGCAAGTTGAGAGATTGTTAGACTCCAGTTTCGTATCGGCATAGTCCATTTCTTTTGAGCATTTTGAATCCCCATATAGAGTAATTTTAACAAGCTATCGTCATTTGGAAAAGCACCTTTGGTCTTGGTGAGCGTGCGGAATTGGCGATGGACAGATTCAATAATATTGGTGGTATAGATTACTCTGCGTATATCTTCTGGATACTGAAAGAACACAGATAAATTGTCCCATTTATTTCTCCATGACTGAAAGACAATGGGATATTTTTTACCCCATTTCTCTTCCAATTTATCAAGTTCAAACTCTGCTTCTTCTTTAGTAAAAGCCTGATATACGGCTTTTAACTCTTTTGCAAACTGTTTTTGATTGGCAGAGCCTACATATTTGAGGCTATTGCGTATTTGATGCACAACACAGAGCTGAACCTCTGTGTTTGGAAATACCGAGTTTATGGCTTCGGGGAAGCCTTTGAGTCCATCTACTGATGCAATTAGGATATCTTTAACTCCACGGTTTTGCAAGTCAGTGAGAACCTGCAGCCAGAACTTAGCACCTTCACTCTCATTCAAGTAAAGTCCAAGTACCTCTTTTTTCCCATCGACTCTAACGCCCAACACGGTATAAAAAGCTTTTGCAATGTAACGACCGTCCTCTTTTACTTTGTAGTGAATAGCGTCAAGAAAGACAAACGGATATACAGCCTCCAAAGGGCGAGCTTTCCACTCCTGCAACATTGGTATGATCTTGTCCGTTACTGCGCTTATAGTGGCTTTAGAGAAGCCTACGCAGTAAAAATCTTCTATATGCTTAGCAATCTGCGCATAGCTATTGCCAAGTGCAAAAAGAGAAAGAATCTTATCTTCTATTTCACCTGTCATGCTTGTCTGATTTTTCTTTACGATTTCAGGTTCAAAGCTGCCGTTGCGGTCTCTTGGAACATCAAGTTCAAAGCTTCCATGGTCACTTTTCATAGTCTTTGAACTATAGCCATTCTTTCTGTTTCTTTCGAGGTCTTGGGAAAGGTGAGAGTCTATCTCAGCTGCCAGAGCAGCTTCTGTGAGCTGTTTGATGAGTGAGCCTAAAGCTCCATCAGAACCGCCGATACTTTTACCAGCTTTTATATCACGAGCAAATTGCTCTACATCTATTTCTATCTTCATATGTCTTTCCTTGGGTATTTGTTATTTTACCCGATTGACACAGAATTCTGAACGGTCCCATACGGACAAATAAGTTTTATTCGATCAAACTCAAGCTTCACGAGGAAGCCTTTTAACTACAGAGCTTTATCTATTTTTTCTATAATATTATTTAATTTCTCATCATATTTTTTCTTAATCTCCCTAAACCTCTCTTCAGTTTTTTCCCTGATATTTTTGAACTTTTCTTCGTTATTTCCGCTAATATTCTTGAACTTCTCTTTATTTTTTTCTATTTTTTCAAGAACCTTTATAGCTTTCTTTTCAAGTTTAGCGACTTCCATAATTATCCTTCATTGTTAATATAGACACTCTTCATAGTTGGCGCTCTTTCGTTAAAAGCGTTTACATGGCATTTGCAGTTGGCAAACTCATAAGAAAATGAATCATGAGTATGCCCAAAAATCCAATGTTTTGCCGTAGTACCTCTTAAAAATTTATGGCCGTTGAAACAAAAAAATGTATTTGTCTGCTGATTTAAAAACTCTTTTGAGAGGTGTTCGCTTTGAAAGGAGGGGTTTATATGAGTTACCATGACATCGCACTCTTTATAAACCGCCTCTATTTTTGGCAGCTCAGCATGATACAAATCATCGAAATTCTCTATACCCTCCGTCATAGAAAAATCAGGCATGTTGTCTTTCCACATGTCGTTTATTGATTTTTTAGAAAAATTTCTAAGAGGATGGTAATGCTTTAAATACGCATCATCATACCAACCCATTGCCCCACCAAACTTTACACCCTCTATCTCTACAATATTGCCATCAAGGCAGTAGATACCATCTTGCGAGTTAATGAGTTCAATAAGCTCTTTAGCTCTAATAAAAGAGTTTTCATAATCATCTCTGGCAACCAGTCCATCTAAATAGTAGTCGTGATTTCCTAAAACACAGATGATTGCCCTATACTCATAAATCTTTTTAATCATTTTTAAGAGGATAATGTTTTGGCTATTGTAGTGCCCTAAATCTCCAGCGACTACCAACACATCGCCAGCAGCTCTTCCATCGTGTAAAAAGTATCTGTCGTAAACTTTTTTTACATCTTTATTGGAGTTGTTGAACTGTTTAAAATAGTAATCAAAATGCAGATCGCTTAATATATCAATTATCATATTTCTATCCTCTCTCTTCTAAAACAATGTGCTTGTTCGGGATATCCAAGTGGATTACTTAGAACTTTCACACCATATTTTTCATAATCATAACATTGATGAATATGCCCAAATACCCAATATTTAGCAGTAGTATTTTCCAAATATGCATCACCATCAAAACAATAAAAAGCAGTTATGCTTTCATTTCTTTTAGCGTAAGCAATATTTTCATATTCAATAGACGGATTTACATGAGTTATCATCACATCACACTCTTTGTAAACACGCTCAATTTTGGGTCTTTCTTGAATTAACATATCATAAAAGTCGTCAATGCCCTTTATATATTTACTATCATTCAAAACCTGCTTCCAATAGCTCACGACATCTTTGCTATAGATAGTTTGAAACCGATTGTAATATGTCCCATCGTACCAACCCATAGCACCACCAAACTTCACACCCTCTATCTCAATCACATCACCGTCTAAGCAATAAACACCATCAATACTATTTAACATCTCTTTCATTTCTGCCGCTCTTTCAAAAGAGTTTTTATACTCTTTAAATCCCGGCATAAGATAGTAATCATGATTGCCAAGAACACAGACAACATATTTATAATTTCTTTCTTTTATAAGCTCTATAAGCTTTTTATTTTGTTGATTATCGTGTCCGATATCTCCAGCGATAATAAGAACATCACCTGTTACATCTGAGAAAATAGCATCCAAAAATTTGATTGCTTCTTCTTCATCATTATTGTTGAGATGTAAATCAAAATGCAAATCGCTAATAATATCAATTGTCATATCTTACTCGCTCTGGCTCTTAATCCAAATTCTTAATTTTAATAAACCAAGGAATTTGTCTTTAGTAGTTCTTTTGAATTTAACTATTTTCATTTTTTCATTTCCCTTACTTTTCTAAACTTCAAAATCTCTTTATCACAGATGCCAATATCTTCGAGTTTCATCAGATAATCCTCAAAAAACTCATCACTCAAAGTTGTGCTATATTTTTTAATAAGAGCATTTCTCTTTATTCTTTTAAATACTTTTCTAGCTTTTTTGCCAAATATCATGATTTTATTTTTTCTCATACAAGCTTCTATTATTCTTCTTGCACCACCACTCTTAATTGTGTTTTGTAACTCAAGCTCTTCAAGTTCAGTTATTGCAAATATCATCTATCACTCCTCATTAAAAAACTCGTATCACTTCCAAAGAAGGATAATGAATAGCGCTTAAATAACCTAACTGCTTATTACTCACATAATACGCACCTGTATCAATCATTGCGTATGTGTCTGTCACTATCGGCTTTGGTACTGGTGTATGACCAAATATATTAAATATCCCGTTTTTAATTTCTTTATCTCTAGTAAAAAACTTTTCATCATTCATGTGTAACCACAAAATTCTTTTATTAAATTTTGTGTTATATTTATACTCTTTGTCAACCCAATCGGCGTGAATATAAGAGTGTGACACAACAAGAGGCTTATACCCTTCAAATTCAAAATGCAAGAATAGTGGCAAACTTCTCAAAAATTCATAATGAGAGAGATAAACTTCTTTAAAAGCATAAGACTCTAAAGTAGCACGACCCCCATTAAACAGCCAATAATCTTCAGTCAGAATATTGTCATATGCATCCAACATCATGAATTCATGATTGCCAAGGACGCTTAAATAGTTATTATCAATTATTAAATCAATAACTTTAGCAGAGTCCGCCCCTCTATCAATCAAATCACCACAAAAACAGACTTTTGCATCTTTTGGAAGCTTGTCCAGCAGTTGAACCAATTTATCATACTCGCCGTGAACATCGCCGATAACCCAAATGCCGTTTTTCACAGATATTTTCCTCAAATAAAATAAAAATTTTGCCACGATTACATTATGGTAAGTATAGCATTTCTGTAACTTTGAACTTGAACAGAGCACTAGATAACTAAGCACTATTGGCTTTTAAAAAGCTTAACAGAGGAAGAGCTTTTGAGACAACTCTCAAAAGCTATAATCTGCGAAACAAACGAACATAGTTAAAATCACTCTATCCTCATAGTTCGTTTTTTTGCTTCCATTCCAAACGTGTCTGACAAAATCTCGAAAGATCACCGCTTATATTGTTTTTGCACCAAAGATGGGTTGTCCTTGATAATACATCACTGGGCTCAGTTAAGTCTAAATCATTAATAGCGTAAATTTTACCGTTATAGTATCTATATAACATATATTTTTTAATACCTTTTTGATATGTTGTATCGCAAACAAAAAGTAAACCATCCACCAAACCGTAAGTATCAGGATCTGCATAATGCATATAAGCCGTATCTGGAAAAAAAATATAATCTTCATCGAAAGCTTGTGTTTCGTAGTTATACTTTCCAAAAATAAATTCAATGTTATAAATTTCTTTTGGAAACTGCTCAAATTTTTCTATAATCTCCCAAAGCTGCGGAAGACACTCAACAGTTGAATTTGGCATTAAACCTATTTTGTAATAACCTGCTTCATTTTTAAGAATATTTCTGTCATCATAATTTTTATACACAATAAATTTTCCTACTTTAGAAAAATTTCCTGAGGAAATTTTAAGCGCTTCTTGTTCTTGAAGCTCCTTTCTTTGTCGTTCTTGTTCTTGAAGCTCCTTTCTTTGTCGTTCTTGTTCTTGAAGCTCCTTTCTTTGTCGTTCTTGTTCTTGAAGCTCCTGCCTTTGAAGTTCTTGTTTTTGAAGCTCCTGCCTTTGAAGTTCTTGTTTTTGAAGCTCCTGCCTTTGAAGTTCTTGTTTTTGAAGCTCCTGCTTATTAGCATCTGTAGAAATATCATCAACTGATTTTTTGGATTTTTCTAAAATCTCACGAATGATATCTATTAGAGAATCAGCTGGCTCCTCAAAGATAACATTAAGATAAGTTTCACCGTCATCTTCTGGATTTGGAACAACGCCCTTGATACTAGTTGAGTGCAGCTTAAGTTCTCTTTTGCTATAGAACACTTCCGCTTCCATTGAGTAGTAGCGTTTTATAAAATATATATAATCTTCATAAGAGACATTTTCGTTTATACCTAGATTCAAATGTTCGAACTGTGCCTTGTATTGATTTGGGAATCTCTCAAACAATTGTGCTATTTCAATTTTTTTTGCAAAAAAGACCATATTTTTTTTATGCACCGAGTGGGCATCAAAAAGGTGTTCTTTTAAAAATTTATAGTAGGTAGTGTCACTGATACTAAAATTTTTATCTATGTTGTTAATCAGATGCATTTGCTCAGAGAGCGGATAAAGATGCTCAAGCAGTAATTTTATGTAATCGGCAATATGTACTAGTACATAATTTTTAGGGTTTTTAGTGGGCACCGTCAAATTAATGCAGTAACTCGCCACACCTATTTTTGCGTGAATATCATGCACTATTTCGCGTATATTAAGTACTTCTTGTATTTTTTGTTTTTTTTTCATATTATTGACTCCTATTATTCATTAAAAATTAACAGCACAAAGATAACTTTACGCTGTTATCCCAAGAGCTTTTTTAAGTTCACTTAACGAATATCGTATAAATTTGCCCCTCCCATATCTTTTTATTCGCCCCTCTTTTTCAAAATTTGCGATTGTCTGTTCATCGCAATCGAGCATTCCTGCTGCCGTCGGCCTGCTGATGTACTGTTCACTTTTACTTTCAGCTCTACCATCTTCTAATTTTCGCAAGATCATAAATTGATTATTTCTAATTTCATCTATTATTTCCTGGTCTATAATTGTTATGTTTTTCATTTCTTCTCCTTGTAATATATTATATTATCATATATTACAAGGAATAGTATCATCTCAAACCTTATAGTAATATTAAATATTATATTATAATACATTGATATTATTTTAACAATACGATATAATATATGTATATAATGTAAAGGATTAGAACATGTCAGATTACACGAACGATGTCGTTAAGGTAAGTTACAATATTGACTCTGAGACAAAAAGCATTTTAGAAAAAATTAAGGCAGAAACTAAGCATAAAAATTTTTCACAATTAATCAATGGACTATTAAAATTTGATATAGATTCTTTGACAACATATATAGAAATAATGAATTTTATAAATAATCCAGAAAATAAAAATTCAAGTATAGTTACTTCTAATGGTGGGTTGATTCTTAACAAGCATACTATGGATCAATATATTTTTAATGCCTCGATTAGCACTACCCCTTCAGCATCAGAAAATGACCTTTCAGTGTCAGAACCAGATATAAATAAATCAGAATCTATGGATGAAATTAAAAAATTGATTTATATGGTGAACAAAATACATAATGTTGCAGAAGTTAAAATTAATAATAATATTGAAATATTAAAAGAGCGAATAAAGTCGCAAGATGAATACAATCAACTAATAAATGAAAGATTTGATTCACAAGATGAGCGAATTGAGTTGCAAGACAATTATATTAAAGATATAGCCAAAATTTTAGAAGAACGAATTAAAACAATTGAGGAAGCAATAAATATACCTCCAGAGAGATTATAATTATTAAATAAGCTGCTAAATTTCAGAGTGAGCAAGGGTGAGGAGCAGGAGGAAGGGCTGAAAAATACCCAAAAAAATAGGTATAGTTTCCCGCTATTGATTTTTTATATGTTATAATTTCGTCGTTTCGATTCGTCGTCGTCACTGCCTCAAGCCTTTTCCATGCTCAGTTTGAGAATATCATCAACTGTCGGTTGTGCTGTACAGTTTGTTCCTTGTCTTAATCTTGGTTGGGTAAGATTTAGGTCGATATTGGAAGGTGTAGAGAGCATAGTATCTACCACAGCGCCATTTGCAATTAAGTACTTCTCAATTACATCTATCTGCATGTAGTCGATTCCTCTTTTCGTTTCCGTGTGAGAACCAGTCGCAACTGCATTAATTTCTACTATTTTTTCAAAAATACAAAGTACCGCTTCATAAACCTTAACTATGATAGTTTATGATGTATATTTACTTCACCAGACGCTTAATGATACGCCTATCGTTTTTTAAATATGTATAATCAGTAATGAGAGTAGTTAAGAGAGTTGGTACTAATCAATCTCTTTTTTTAAATTACTCAACGGGAGACTGGGAGTCTCCGTTTGGCTCTTGGGGAGAGCCGATTGATTAGTACCCCGTTCAGTAATTGTATGGGGAAATTCTACTGCTATTTTTGAATTAATACCATAAAGAGAAAAAGAGAGTGTTTTATATATACCAAATTATATGGCGTTATATGGAGTGCTGATTTTTTTGTTTTTTTGATTTTTTTGCTTAAGTTTTATAATTAGTTTGAAAAAGAATTTAATTTTAAGAAGTGTGTTTTAAAATCTAAAACCGTACCCTATACAGTACCCTAAGATTTTTTATTAAGAGATTTTTGAGCTTTAAAAAGCTCTGTAAATGCCCATTTTAGGCTTATGGTGCGGATGAGAAGACTCGAACTTCCACGTCTTGCGACACCAGATCCTAAGTCTGGCGTGTATACCAATTTCACCACATCCGCATGTAGTCTAATATTTTAATTTCTTGACTCTGTTTAGAAGTCAAAGCTTTAGCGCCATAGTGGCTAGCATATCGTTAACTCAAGTGGTGCGCCCTAATGGATTCGAACCATTGGCCTACGCCTTAGAAGGGCGTTGCTCTATCCAGCTGAGCTAAGAGCGCATTCATTTATAAATGGTGCGCCCGATAGGATTCGAACCTATAACCGTCGGATTCGAAGTCCGAAACTCTATCCAATTGAGCCACGAACGCCACAAAATTTATTATTTTTACTAAGTTTTTTTATATTTTTTTGTTATGGGGTGGGATGCGGGGCTCGAACCCGTGACCCTCGGCACCACAAACCAATGCTCTAACCAACTGAGCTAATCCCACCATGTCTCTAAAAAATATAAAAGTGGTCGGGGTGAAAGGACTCGAACCTTCGGCCCCCTGGTCCCAAACCAGGTACTCTAACCATACTGAGCTACACCCCGACCTACACATTAAAACAGCCATTTAGCTGATTAATGAGGCGAAATTATAGTCAATAACCACCGAAATGTCAATAGTATTTTTTACATATTTCAAAACTTTATATCATGTGACACAAAAAGGGATTAAGATTACTTTGTTACAATACTTTTACATAGTTTAAAGGGTCGGTTCTGGGTAAATTTTTTGGCAATATAAATTCAAAAGAGGGTGGTGTTGAGAAGTTTTTTGAAGGAATGGGGCAACTTTTACTTATGACCCATCTTTCAAAAAATATAGAAGTTTAAAACTGTATAAGACCATTCATGGGTGAAGAGGCTGTCGCATAGGGACGCTTAGGGATTCTTCCCGCCAAATAGCTCATTCTCCCTGCCATTACCGCATGTTTCATTGCCTGAGCCATTATCATCGGGTTTTGTGCACAAGCGATTGCAGTGTTTGTTAAAACTCCATCTGCACCCAACTCCATTGCATAAGCGGCGTCACTCGCACACCCTATTCCTGCATCAACTATGACAGGAACACTTACGGCTTCACGAATAAAAACTATGTTGTATGGATTTTGTATTCCGAGTCCACTTCCAATAGGAGCTGCAAGAGGCATAATAGCATGAGCTCCCGCATCTTCAAGTCTTTTTGCCATTATCGGGTCATCAGAGGTATAAGCCATAATAGTAAAACCATCTTTTGATAAAATTTCACAAGCTTTTATAGTCTCTAAAACATCTGGATAGAGGGTTTTTTGTGTATCGCCGATAACCTCTAGTTTTATCAAATCAATTCCGGTAGCTTCACGCATCAGACGGAAAGTTGTAATCGCCTCCTCCGCAGTAACACACCCAGCAGAATTTGGCAAAAATTTTACATTTGTACCTTTAAATGTATCGCGAAGATTCTCTTTATCCGGGTCTGTAATATTTAAACGGCGAACTGCAACAGTAATAAGTTCACTTCCGCTCGCAAGTGTCGCCTCTTTTGTGGTTTGAAAATCTTTATATTTTCCGCTTCCAACAATCAAACGAGACCCAAGTTCATATTTTCCAATTTTTAATATATTTTCCATACTTTTTCCTAAATATTTAGTTCTATGTTTTATAACATACGCAATCTTATAATTTACCTATTTGTTCAATCAAATCATCAGGGGTAAGTGAAAAATCAGCACCGCTGTAATTTAGCGCCAATTTTGCATGAGCCAAAGAGGCATTTATTGCCGCATCTAAAGAGTCATAGCCTTGGGCTAAAAGTGAACCTACCAAACCGCTGAGCACATCTCCGCTTCCACCTTTTGCTAAAGATGGCGTACCGTGTGGATTTATATAGAACTCATTGCTTTTTGCAATTATGACATTTGCGCCCTTTAAAATAAGCGTTACATGAGAATAGGCTTTAGAAAACTCCTGGGCATATTTAAAACGGTTTTTTTGCAGTTCCTCAACCGTTATATCAGCTATTTTAGTAATTTTAAGAAGTGATACAAACTCTTTGGCATGCGGAGTTATAACCACATTTTTTCTTTTTAAAATATTTAAAATCAATGGCAAAGAGAGGACATCGGCATCTGCAACCAGCGACAGAGCATTGTCTAAAAATTTATCCATCTCTATTGCGCTAAACTCCGCTCCAAGACCCATTCCCAAAGCTAACGCTGTTGCATTTTTTGGGACTTCATGCGAATACATCAAACTATACGGGATCTCTATCTCTTCAAAACCAACAAGAGTAACCAATCCGCTTCCAAACCTTAGGGCAGAAAGGGCGCTCATTATACTCGCTCCGCTTTTCTCACCGCTGATAACTGCCAAGTGCCCGTAAGAGCCTTTGTGAGAATCTTTTTTTACTCTATTTGGAAGTTTTAAATCCTCTAAATCAAGCACTCTCCAGTTGCTTCGCTTTTCGTAAATATCTCTGCCTACTCCAAGATTTAGCACCTTTATCTCTCCGACAAACTCTTTCGCTTCATCTAAAAACATACCCTTTTTCAAAGCACCCATAGTTAAAGTAACATCTGCGATAAATTTATAGCCGGATGGAACATCACAGGCTATTTTAAATGCCCTCAAACTATTCATCTCTTTTAAAATAGCTTTAATTTCGTCATTAAACTCGCCGTTAAAACCTGTTCCAACGATGGCATCGACTAATACATCACACTCTTTGAGCTTTTTACACTCTTTTACACCGACTGCTTTTGCTCGTTTTGCTTGCAACAGTGCCATTTTTGATGTTGCTTTTTTTGCATAATATATCGAAACATCGTAGTCAGGATGCAGAAGCCTTGCAAGAGCAATTCCGTCAGCCCCGTTATTTCCGCCTCCGCATACAACAATGATTTTTGAATTGTTTTTAAAGTTGCTGCGAATATACTCAGCCATGCCGCTAGATGCATGCTCCATTAAGATATCTTCGCTTAAAAAAAATTCTTCGTAGCACCTTTTGTCCAAAGATGCCACCTCATCAAAAAGTTTTTGCATAGTTACTCTTCAAAAAGATACTCGTCTATCTGAACTATATTGCTTTTAATATCGTTAAATAAAAGCGTTCGGTAGTTTGTTCTGTACTGATAAAAAAATCTATTTTTTGGTATTTTCTTTAGATTTGAGGTGTTAAAATACTCAAGATTTGAGCATTTGCCAAGATATAAAAAAGTAAACAGAAGTTTTATCTGCGGATTTTCAAAAGTGCTATGAGGCTGAGCTAAAAATGTCAACCCATATTTTTTTAGATTTAAAAAATTTAACATGTAGAGCAAAAAGTCTTCAAATTTTGTATAAAAGCCATTTAAATTTTCAATATCATGAAAAAAGTAGTAGTAGTTATCTAAAAGCCCCTTATTTTGAAGAGTTTGCGTCAATCTGCTTGTTATATCTCTTTTATTTGAGAAGTAGTTTGGGTCTGTTGCCATGTAGATATGTTTTTTTTGAGCAACAAGCTCGTTAAATCTCTTTTGAAAATCATCACTCTCATCAAATCTTATGTAGTTAAAATGCTCATCTTTATATCTTAACTCTATATTATGTTCATCAGAGTTAGAAAAATCAAGATATAGCGTTGCAACATTATTGTCAATAATATAATTTCTTATTTTACATGCCAAATTTGTTTTGCCGGCACCCTCTTCCGCTAAAATTAAAGTATTGCAATATAAAACTCTCTCTTCAACTTTTAATGTATTTATACTGCTTACATATTTTCCAAGTCTATCTCTCATAATTTTTCCTTTAAAAAATTTAACATTTATTATAGCTTATCTCCTATAAATAAAATCATTGGTTTGCGCTAATAAAATAAATTATATTAATTGAAGCTAAAAAAATGTAAGATTTGTGACAAACTTTCAAAAAAAGGAATCACATGTACACTAAAACACTTTTGACTTTAGCTTTTACAGCTTCATCACTTTTGGCTTCAAATTTAGCTAATGACGCAAAAAATGCCGGGCTAAAACCAATTCCAAAATCTAAAGCAGAGCTTTCTAAGCTTATTGATAATCCAAAAAACCCTATTACAAATGCAAAAGTCGAACTTGGCAAAAAGCTCTATTTTGACCCGAGACTTTCAAAAAGCGGTTTTATCAGCTGTAACAGCTGCCACAACCTAAGTGAAGGCGGAGATGACGGAATCAGCGCTGCAATCGGACATAAGTGGACAGCCAATCCTCACCATTTAAATTCGCCGACGGTTTTTAATGCCGTATTTTTCTCTTCTCAATTTTGGGATGGTCGTGACCCTCACTTAGAGGCACAAGCTCAAGGTCCTATCCAAGCCGCTCCTGAAATGGCTGCGACACCTGAACATGTAGTTGCAACCGTTACATCTATGCCGGAGTATGTTGCAGAGTTTGAAAAAGCTTACGGCAAAGATGTGAAAATCACTTTTGAAAAAGTTGCAGATACAATTGCTACTTTTGAGAGAACACTTGTTACTCCTTCAGCTTATGATAACTTCTTAAATGGAAAAGAGAAGGCACTTACGAATGCTCAAAAAGATGGTCTAAAAACTTTCATTGACAAAGGTTGTGTTACATGCCACAACGGTATCGCTCTTGGCGGAGAGATGAATGCGTTTAATGTCACAGGAACATACAAATTTCAAGATGTAGGTGACTTCAAAGGTGACAAAAATGGTATGGTTAAAGTACCTACGCTAAGAAACATCACTCAAACTGCGCCGTATTTCCATAACGGACAAATTTGGGATTTAAAAGAGGCAATAGTTGAAATGGGACGCATTCAACTCGGAGCGACAATCAGCGACAAAGAGGCTGCTTCAATTGAAGAGTTCCTAAAAGCGCTTGAAGGAAAAAAAGCTCCGATTACTATTCCTCAATTACCAGCTTCTACTTCTAAAACACCAAAACCAGACATTAAATAACTCTTACGCAATTTATACCCTCTTTGGGTATAATTGCACCATGAATTACAAACAAATAGCACAAGAAACCCTCAGAATTGAAGCAAATACTCTTTTAGAGAGTGCAAAAAACATTGATGATGTTTTTGATAAAGCGGTTGAAATTATTCTTAGCTGCAGAGGCAAGCTTATAGTTACAGGTGTTGGAAAATCTGGACTAATCGGCGCTAAAATGGCTGCGACATTTGCCTCAACCGGAACTCCCAGCTTTTTTCTTCATCCGACAGAAGCACTTCACGGCGACTTGGGAATGATTGGCAAAGAGGATGTAGTTATAGCGATAAGTTACAGCGGAGAGAGCGAAGAGTTAAGTTCGATACTTCCGCATGTAAAAAGATTTAACACTCCGCTCATCGGCATGACAAGAGACAAAAACTCCACTCTTGGCAGATACAGCGACTTAGTTATAGATGTTGTTGTTGAAAAAGAGGCATGCCCGCTAAACATTGCGCCGACAAGCTCAACAACTCTGACATTAGCTTTAGGCGATGCCCTTGCAGTCTGTCTTATGAAGGCAAAAAACTTCAAAAAAAGCGATTTTGCCTCATTCCACCCAGGTGGAGCTTTAGGAAAACAGCTGTTTGTAAAAGTCAGTGATTTGATGAGAACAAAAGATTTGCCTCTCATTAGTGCCGATACAAAATTAAAAGATGCGATTGTAAAGATTAGCGAAGGCAGACTCGGAACTGTTTTGGTTACAGATGAGCAAAACAGGCTCTTAGCACTTGTAAGTGATGGGGATATTCGCAGAGCGCTTATGAGTGAAGATTTTTCACTGGAAGAGAATGTTTTAAAATATGCGACACTAAACCCAAAGACGATAGAAGATGAAAACATACTTGCAAGCGAAGCACTTGTACTTATAGAAGAGATGAAGATACAACTTTTAGTTGTGACAGATAAAGACAAAAGAGTAAAAGGCATGCTTCATATCCATACTCTCATAGAAAAAGGTATATCGTGAGACTAAATAAATATATTGCTCACCACTCAAGCTACTCAAGAAGAGAAGCCGACAAAGCCATACAAGACGGTTATGTAAGAGTTGACGGAGAGATAGAGACCAACCCGGCGACCGATGTACAAGAGGGCGTAAGCATTGTTTATGTCAGCGGTAAGCAGGTATCCCCAAGAGATAAATACACGGTAATTGTTTACAATAAACCAAAAGGCGAGCTTGTAACAAAGAGTGACCCAAAGGGCAGGAGAACCATTTACGACACTCTAAGCAAAGAGTATAAACATTATATTCCGGTTGGAAGACTTGACTACGCTTCTGAGGGATTGCTTCTTCTGACAGATGCCTCAAAAGTTGCTTCAGCGCTTATGGAATCTGATTTGGAGAGAATTTACAAGATTAAAATTAAGGGCGAAGTTACATCGGAGATGGAAAGTGCCATGCTTAACGGGATGATTCTTGATGATGCAACTGCCGGCGGACATAGCCACTCTAAAGTTATTTCTATGGAGTTTAAACCTTTCATTGGCTATAAAATCCAAAAAAATGAACCAAACTACTCTATCTTAAAAGTAGCTCTAAGTGAAGGTAAAAATCGCGAACTCAGAAGATTTTTTGCTCATTTTGGAACAGAGATAGCAGACCTTAAAAGAATTAGTTTTGCAGAGATTGAGCTTAACAATCTTCCGGAGGGAAAAGTTAGATTTTTAAGCCGAAGCGAATACTCAGCTCTGTCAAAATTTTTAAAAGAAGAGAATAAAGCAGAGTTAAAAGAAAAGAGTAAATCTAATTTCAAAGAAGAGAGAAAAACAAGCGTCGCTAAAGATGGCAAAAAACCAACTTTTAAAGACAAAAAACCAAGCGTCGCTAAAGATAGCAAAAAACCAATTTTTAAAGATAAAAAAACAAGCGTCGCTAAAGATGGCAAAAAACCAAGTTTTAAAGATAAGAAAATAACTAAAAAGAAGAGTTAAAATTGGCAGATTTTACACATCTTTTGAGACCGAATAGTTTTGATGAACTAATAGGGCAAGAGCATTTAAGCGCCAAAGAGGCTCCTCTTAGAGTGCTGTGTGAAAAAGGTGTCTTGGGACATAGTTTCTTTTTTGGACCCTCGGGCTGCGGAAAAACATCTATTGCCAGAATCATTGCCAAAAAAATGGACTTGCCGTTTTATGAATTCAACGCTACAAGCATCAAAATCGAACAACTCAGACAAATTTTTGACCGCTATAAAAATAGTCTGCAAAGACCGCTAATTTTCATTGACGAAGTTCATAGATTGGCTAAAAATCAGCAAGAAGTACTGCTCCCCGTTATGGAGAACAACTCTGTTTTAATCATTGGTGCTTCTACTGAAAATCCATTTTTTTCACTCACTTCTGCTATTCGCTCCCGTTCTATGCTTTTTGAACTCCGCTACATCTCAAACGAAGCATTAGCAAAACTGCTATATAAAACTTTAGAACAATCAAATATTAATTGCAGCGAGGATGCTGCGGAGTATTTAGTAGCAAGCAGCGGCGGCGATGCCCGCTCGATGTTAAAACTTTTGGAATTTGCTTCAAACATAACTACGCATATAACATTGGAGATTTTAAAATCCCTCAGACCCAATGCCCTTAGTACGGGAAGCAGCGAAGCCGGTGTTCATTATGATTTGACAAGTGCCATGATTAAGTCAATCAGAGGTTCCGACATGGATGCTTCCATCTACTATCTAGCAAGATTAATCGATGGAGGAGAAAGTGCTGATTTTATAGCAAGACGACTGGTAATACTAGCTAGCGAGGATATTGGAAATGCAAATCCGCAAGCCCTGACTCTTGCAACAAGCGCCATGACTAGTGTATCAAAAATCGGTTATCCTGAAGCTAGAATTATTTTAGCCCAAGCTGTAATTTATCTGTGTGCTTCCCCAAAATCCAACTCCGCATACATGGCTATCAATAAAGCTCAAGAAGCTGTAAATAATGGTGTTATGCTTGATATACCGAAAAATATAACACAAAAAAATGAAGGATATCTCTATCCACACGATTTTGGCGGATTTGTTAAACAAGCCTACTTATCAAAACCTTTAAAATTCGTTGAACTTAAAGATATCGGATATGAAAAAAAAATGAAAGATTGGATAGAGCAAATAACCTATTTTAGTTAACTTTAATTATTTAAACTATAAACTACAGCGAAGTATGATATGTAGCACTATACAAAGGATAGGGATTATGGAAATAGAAACATCGTCAAACAGCGTTACAATAACCGGTAATATAAAGAGCATTAATGATTTTCAAAATATTAAACAGATTGTGGACAGCGTAGTTCTTCAGCATAAGCATATCAATATTAATATAGTAAATTCTCTATCAATAACATCCTCTGTAATAGGCTACTTGAATAAACTTGTTTTAAAAGACAATATTGATATTCGTATGCATGTCGGAAATGAACAACTTCTAAATCTATTAGATGATCTGAATCTAATATCAACTTTCAAAGCAAAAAGAAGTTAATATGACAATCAAATATAAATTAAATCTAATCACATTTATAGTAGTTTCTTTCGCACTTGTAATTATCGCAATAACACTAAACAAAGCGATGACAAACCATAGCATCATGGATCAAGCAAAGAGCTTAAACGAACTCTCTAAAAAACTAAGTCTCTTGATTCATGAAACTCAAAAAGAGCGTGGAGCAAGTGCCGGTTACATAGGCTCAAAAGGTGCTCAGTTTGGTGATATCTTGCCAAAGCAGAGAAACTTGACAAAAGAAGAACATGAAGATTTAGTTAAATATGTTTCCTCTCTTGATTTAGAATCTTTTCCCAAAGAGCTCCAAAGTGAACTATCGGCTTTTGAAAGCGATATGAGCAAGATAGCACAAATTCGCTCACAGGTGGATTCTCTTTCAATAAGTGTTGCCGATGTAGTTTCTTACTACACAAACATGAACAAAAAGATTTTAAATATTGTTTCACTTACTGCAAAACTTGCAAATACTCAAGAGCTAGTAAAAGCTCTTGATTCATACACAAATTTTTTAAAATCAAAAGAGCGCGCCGGAATTGAGAGAGCGGTACTTAGCGGTACTTTCGCTGCCAATAAATTTGGAGATGGTGTATTTGCCAAATGGGTTACACTCGTCGCTGAACAAGATGCTTTCTTAGACGCTTATTTATCGATGGCAACTGACGAATCAAAAGCACTCTATGCGCAAAAAATGAACTCTCCTGTTATCGGGGAAGTAAACAAGATGAGAGCTATCGCAAAAGAGAAGGCTTCAGAGGGTGACTTCGGGGTTGACAGTGTTGCGTGGTTTAAAACAATAAGCGACAAAATAAATCTTCTAAAAGAGATTGATGACGAGCTGGCTAACCAAAATAGCTTGTTGCTTGATGAGGCAGAATCAAAAGAAAATAGAAGTGCAACTATAACCCTGCTTAGTTACACTGCTTTTGCTATCGCAATATTTTTAATCATATTTACAATAAGCAGAGGCGTAAACAGAAGTGTTAAAAGCAGCTTAGAAAAGATAGAGTGTGTATCGAGCAACTTGGATTTAACATGTGATATTATAGTGGAAGGAGGCGATGAAATTTCACAAATTTCAAAAGCCCTGCATGTAATGATTGTTGCATTTAAAGAGAGCGTATACCAAGCCAAAGATGTCTCTATGACAACATCAAGAGAGAGTAAAGTTCTTAATAATATCGTTGAAGAGCTTACAAAGAATGGCGAACTTGCTGATGGCAAAATTTCAAAGATTAATGTTTTAGTAAGTGAAGTAGGAACCCGTCTAGATGCTATTGAAGAGGCTTCAATCACAGTAACAGAAGACTTAAAACAAACATTTGGCGTACTGGATGGCTTCATCAATGAGCTTGATTCTGTTGTTGAGGCTATTGAAAATGGAAGTGAGCATCAGCAGGATTTAGTTCAAAAAGTTTCATCTCTAACAGAACAAGCTAAAAATATCAAAGATGTTTTGGCTATTATCTCTGATATTGCAGATCAAACAAACCTACTTGCACTCAATGCCGCTATTGAAGCAGCACGAGCAGGTGAGCATGGCAGAGGATTTGCCGTTGTTGCCGATGAAGTAAGAAAACTAGCTGAAAGAACACAAAAAAGCCTTAGTGAAATTAGTGCTAATGTAAATCTTATAACTCAAAATGTTATTGAAATCTCGGAAGAGACACTAAAAACATCAAAAAATATGAACAACATAGCAGGTTCGGCACAAGCTTTAATCTCATCTGCACAGGATACAAAAGAGAATCTCTCGGTAACGACAGACAAGTCTAGTGATGTTATGCATCAAAGTACTTATATTGCTACTAAAACAAAAGAACTTATTCGTGATATGGATGAGATTATAGCGATTTCTCAAAAAAATACAGAGCACAGAAACCTTGTTGATGAAGCTGCTACAAAACTATCAAGTGATGCAAATAGACTGCAAAATGAATTGAGCAAATTTATAATCTAATGCATAGTACCATTGATAGGTCAGTATTAGACTACCTAAAATCTTTAACACTTCTTTGTGTTGAAGATAACAAAACCACACAACTTTTATACGATTCTATCTTTGAAGATTTAGTAAAAAAAATTATTTTTGCCAACAATGGTGAAGATGGATATCAAAAATTTTACGATGAAGATATAAATATAATTATTGCAGATTATGACATGCCTATTCTTAACGGCATAGATATGATTAAAAAAATAAGAAATGTCGATAAAGATATCCCTATTATTCTTGTTTCAGCCATACAAGAGATAGATGTAATAGTACAAGCTCTTCAACTCAATGTAAATAATTTTATTAAAAAACCAATCGTTGCAACAGAAGTTATGCAAGCGATTGAAAATGTTTCCAAGCTCCTCATTGCCAACAATTACATAAAAGAGCAAAGAGAAAAGAGGATAAAAGAGTTTGAAAAAAAAGAGAAGTATAACTCATATCAAGAAGATTTAGCATTCTCAAAAGAGCTAAATATTGTTAGAAATGATTTCTACTACCACATGATTGACAACCAATGTACGGCGTTAATAGACTTTTTTTATAAGCCTCTTGATGTTTTAAGCGGGGATTCATACAGTGTAAGAAAAATAAATGACAATATTGCATTTTACCTTATTGTTGATGGTATGGGAAAGGGATTATCTGCGTCACTAAGCTCAATGTTAATGACTTCATATGTAAATCACACAATAGATCAAATGAAAAATAATAGTAATTTTAATCTTACAAATTTAGTAGAGATGTCTTTAGAGTACATAAGACCTATTTTACTTGACGAAGAAGCTTTATCAATAGATTTTATAACTATTAATTGCAAAGAGCATATCATTAATTATAGCAAATTTGCAATGCCCTCAATTCTCATGCAAACAAAAGATGAGCAAATTATTAAAATAAAATCCAACAATCCTCCAATGAGCAAATATACTAAAGATTTAACTTTATCATCCTACAGTACAGAAAATATTTCAAAATTTCTTTTTTATAGTGATGGTTTTATTGAGAATAGTACAATTACTAATGATAAACAATATGCGGAGTTTATTGAAAACGATTTTTTAAATTCTTTCTCTAAAGAGGAGATGGTAAGCAATTTTTTACGCAGAACCTACCTACAAGAGGATGATATAACCTTTATAATCATAAATCAATTGGACTTAAATAGTAACAATAAATTTGTAGAAAAAGTATTTAAAAGCACTCTAAACGCCGTTGAAGAGGCTAATGATTGGTACTCAAATGTTTGGAGCAATCTTAGCAATAACTATAAACTTACATACAATGCTGGCATTGTATTTTCAGAACTTTTTATGAACGCTTACGAGCACGGAAATCTTGGTCTTGATACCAAAACAAAACATAAATTATTAAATGATAATACATATTTTACAAAACTAGAAGAGATGCAAGAAGACTGTAACAAAAATATCACGGTAAAACTTCATACAATTGAACATGGCACAAATAGATATATAGTTACTACTATTAAAGATGAAGGGAATGGTTTTGATACTAACATATTAAGCAAATTATTTAAAAAATCAACATCTTTCAATGGAAGAGGTGTTTATATTTCAAAAAAATCGTCAATGGGAGTTTACTATAACGGTATCGGGAACTCTGTACTTTTTTTACACAAAATTTAGACCCCGTGACAAGCACGGAATCTAATTTATACTATTTACTTAATGCTGCTTTTGATGCTGTTGCAACTGCACTAAATGCTGCTGCGTCATTCATAGCCATATCAGCAAGAATTTTACGGTCAAGCTCGATGCCAGATTTGTGAATACCGTTCATAAATGATGAATAGTTCATACCATTAAGACGACAAGCTGCATTTATACGGATAATCCATAGTTTACGGAAATCGCGTTTTTTCTGCTTGCGGTCACGGAATGAATAATACATTGAGCGTTCTATTTGCTCCTTAGCTTTACGGTAATGTTTGCGACGACCGCTATAAAAACCCTTAGCTAATTTTAATATTTTTTTGTGTCTTCTTCTACGAACAACACCTGTTTTTACTCTTGGCATTTTATTTCCTTTTTTCTTTACCTAGTCACTTTTAGTGCTCAAGGTGCCACATTTTGGTGGTCTTGCCCAGCTACTCTATGTGCTATTTTGCTGGAGATTTAACAATTAACTTAATATTAGTTAATCATAGCCTTTACATTTTTTTCATCAACTTTTGCAATAACTTTTGGTTTATGCTGCTTAGAGCGAGTATCTGAATCTTGTTTTGTTAGAATATGGCTACGGTAAGCTGTACCGCGTTTAACAGTACCATTTTTCTTAACTTTAAAACGCTTTACGGCGCCTTTAACCGATTTCATTTTTGGCATCGAAACTCCTTTGTAAATTGAAGCGCAATTATACCCAAATTTTTAAAAATTTTGTTATACTCACAGGATGAATTCTATTAAACATATTAACAATGCATTACTTGATTTAGACAAAGAGGTTGAGGCAGTACTCCTAGATATGAGTTTGCCAATGAACGAAAAAGATAACCGTATGCTTCCGCTGCTGCAGCAAAAGAGAGTTTTAACGCAAACGCTTGATGATTTGACATACTTAAAAAATAATCCGCCAAAACCAAATCAGGCATGTGGAATTTCTAAACATAGAAAAGATTGATTTAATTCAAATTTGAGGCAAAATTTTGTTTAATTGAGGAGTTTGCTTGTGGTAAATGACGAAATTCAACCAGATTTTAACGAAGAAGTTGAACAAAAGTATCGCCGAGAGACTCCTCTCCAGATACCTGCGGCACATGACACTCCAAAGCGTGCTGCTGTATTCCTACCCTGACACAGTACCTCAAAGCACCATTGCACAGGTCTAAAGAGAAGCGACGCAATTATAGCTAAAAAAGCTAAAATAACAAAGTGCTATAACGATATTGTTCCTATTGCGCTCTTAATAGCATCAAAATAGTCTTCATATTCAAAATCCATATCTTGTTTTGCAGCAGAAAACTCCATCTCTTTTGCCATATCATAGACCTCATTAAATTTTAAATTTCCTGCACTCCCTTTTATTTCATGTGCACTTGATCTGATTTTTTCATAATCTCTGGAAGCTATATTTTCTTCTAACGCATCCAATATTGAAACTGATTCTTCTATAAAATTTGCTATCAATATCGGAATATGCTTAGATTTCAATCCAATGGCTTTTGCCATATCTTCGTAATCTACTCTTGAATAATCTGCATCTAAAATAGGCATTGTTAAGTCCAAATAGCGTTATTTTTTAAATTATTCTACCATAAAATATCATTTTTGCTGCAATATAGACAATTTGAAGTTGAAGTTTAAATTTTGAAATATCAAAAAAAGCTATGAACGAATATCCAGCTTTTTAGAAGTATGAACATCGGTAGAGCGTAAAAAATCAAGGTTTTTCTTGATTTGCTTCATTGACGCTGAAGTCTCATTTTTTAAAGTATGCATCAAGCTAGTTGCTTCTTTTAAAAGATAGACCGCCTCTTCTATCTCTTTTTTATCTTTGAGTTGTGGAATGTCGTCAAGCAACCTGCTAATTGCATCCGCATTTTTCTCGATAATAGCTATTTTTAGCTTATCTAGCCACATTAGTGGTTTCTCTCCATGCCTCTAAAAGAGCTTTAAACACACTGCTGACTTCATCAAGTTTTGCTGTATCTTTATGTACACTAGCTAGCATTAAAAGTTGGATTTCATAGTTATAAAGACCCTCTAAATACCCAGCAACACGACCCTGCTTCATATCTAAAACAGAGATTAGTTCTGTAATAATGGCAACAGAGCGATTTATCCAATAAACTCTTTTTTCAATATTACCATCCGTGATAGCTTTTTTTGCTTGAGCATTAAAACGAAGAACCCCTTCATAAAGCATCTCTATAAGCTTCGCCGGAGATTCAATCCCTACATTGTTTTGTGCATAAATATTATGAGCTACATTACCATACATTTCAGACCCTTTTTCACTATCTTTATTTGTTTCTTTCATCTAGTACAAATCGACATTTTGAAGACTTTCTTTAATTATTTCTATATATATTTATTAATTTTGAGCCGCTGTTTGGGCATTTGCCATCTCAATAAACATAGAAGACGCATTGTTCAATTTTGCAATTATTGCATCATACGCTGCGTACTGTTTTTTTAGTATCTCATACCTAGCATCAAGTCTCTCTATAGCTTTAGTTTTTCTCTCATTAAGATCAGTGATGCTTTCGCTTATGGAATCGTTGAGTCCATCAAGCATTTCCCCGCTGTCTGTATATTTTTTAACAATTGTGGACATTTCAACAAATGCTCCGGTAAGCGTAACAGTAGATAAATCAGCTTTTGTAAATGTTCCGCCGGAGAAAAATGCTTGCACATTGTCCATATCATCGTCCATTTTGGTTTCAAGTGCAGTTTTGTCGACGCTCATTTTTCCGTCTTTATCTATATCAAACCCATAATCAGACAATGAACCTACCCCGCCGCCAACCGACGCAAACATATCTTCAATAGCCTGCTTCATACTTTTTATAGTACTCTCTGCTGCAAAAGCACCTCTGTCTGCTAAATCCTTACTTGTTTTAGTCGCCTTGTTTAGCTCTGTTATAGCAGAGTTATATTTTTCAACAAAACTATCTATTTTTGCCATGATATCATCACGGTTTTGAGCAACACTAACAGTAGAAGATCCGACCTCTTTTAATGTAATATCAAGTCCCGTAACCAAATCTGTAATATTGTTGCTTGTGCGAGTTACAGCCTGCCCATTAAATGTGAAATTTGCATTTATTCCAGTTTGAATGGCTGACAATCCAGTAGTTAAGCGAGCGTCTATTGTTCCGGTATTGTCTGTAATAGTAATATTCTGGGTCGTTCCTGTATCAACAGAACTTATAAACAAACGAAAATCTGTAGCACCAACCTGAACAACGGTAGCATCTACTTTATCTCCAGCAACATCATTTATAAGATCTTTTAACTCCTTAAGAGTTGTTCCGGCAAGATAATCTATGGTGAAATTTTGACCGTCTATATTAAGATTTATCTGCCCATCAGTTGCCGATACAGAATCAGTGTCAGCAGTAAAAGAAGCGGACTGCTCAATCTGTTTTGTAGCCAAATTAGTTACATTTAAAGTAAAATCCTGAATATCACTATTTGCAGCAGCAGTTACTGCTACTGATGTACCGGTAACCGTTGTTAAGCGCTCATCATAAAGAGTTTGCGTTCCCATAGCATCAATACTGTCGATAAAGTTTTTCATACTTGCATCAATAACTTCTAACGCATCTTGTTTACTTGTTTCAGCCGTAATCTTTGCGGTTATCGGAGATACATATTTAGCCTCGTCCGCAGCACGCAACTGGTCCAAAACATCCTGTGTTAAAATACTAGACCCAACACCAAGTGAACTGATACCCATGATAAATCCTTTTTATAACAATCTTACATTGTTTATAGTTTTTCAATAATACTTTAAATCGACAAACTTTAAAATTTATTTAATAGTACTTTTTTTGCTGCAAATTTTAAAGCATTGCAGTCAGTCTCTAATTCGGAATGATTTTTGCTTTAACATAGTAAAAAGTCGAGCATTTAATGAATGATACAATGACAATAGAAGATGTTGCAAGAGAGACATTTTTTGAAAATATTGCTTACTTTGAAAAAAATCATCCAGATTTGTATGGGAAGCTAGCCGCTTTTGACTCAGCCGTGGAGCAAAATCTCTATCAAAACAAATATGACCTTATATACGAAAACGGCTCATTTGAGATTACAGACACTAGCGTAAATAAAAAATTCTATGCCATTGGTTCCGCCAAATACGCCTCCATTGTTTCTGATGAAATCAACTTCTCGCGAGACTCAGGTGTATTTGAAACCTTTAAAAAGATTATTGTCTCCGATGAGGCTGTCATCAAATACAGCAACCTCACAATCTATGAAGACAACTTAAGCGGACATGCTGATATTTTAAACTATACTCAAAAAGCATCATCCATAAAAATGAAGCATATAGACAAGTTTATCTTTTTTGGAGTTGGACTTGGCACACATATTACTAGTGTAGATGCAAAAATTTCTGCCAAAATTTATCTCATAGTAGAAGATGATTTAGAACTTTTTAGGATTTCTCTTTTTACAACTCCTTATTATAAAATTGCCAAAACAAGTGAACTATTTTTTTCTATTTTTGAGACAAAAGAGGAGTTTGCTCACAAAGCAACACTCTTTTTAAATCACCATTTTTATCTTAATCATTACATAAAGTATTTTCAAATGGCGAGTTATAGTGACGACAAGCTTGTAGCATTCCACCTGCAAGTTGCCTCACAATCGCATATGCTGTTTTTCTACAACTCTATTTTACAACAATATCTAAGACCGCTTGAGTACATAAAAGAAGGTTTTAACTTTTTAAACATTCTCAAACGATATCCATCACTTGTGCAAAAACCAGTTATATTTCTAGCTGCCGGACCGTCGTTGCAAAAAAATATAACTTGGCTAAAACTGCATCAAAAACAATTTGTCATAGTTGCTCTCTCTGCAGTTTTAGGCATATTAGAAAAAGAAAATATCATTCCAGACATCATTACTCACCTTGATGGTTTTGACGACAGCGATATGCTTTTTAAAAAAGTAACAAATCTTACATTTTTTAATGAAAGCATATTTCTCATAGCTTCGCGCACACCACCACATATAGTGCATACTCTTCAAAAACAGAATGTTTTCTTTTTTGAGAGTGGTGCTAGTTACAAAAAAGAGCTTGGAAATCTTAGTGCTTTTTGTGTAGGCTCCACCACATATCTTTTGCTCATTGCACTTGGGGTTTCACAACTTTATCTTCTTGGATTAGACTTAGCTCTTGATAGCGCAACTGGCAACACGCATTCAGATGGGCATCCATTTATAAAAAATCTCAATCTTGAAACTATCAACAAAGAGAAAGATGTTATGATTTTTAACGATAATATTCTTGAAGTTGTTGGCAATTTTGATGAGAAGGTTTATACTACTTCGGGCTTTGCCACATCTATCGCTTCTATTAATGCAACTTCGTGTGGATTTAAAAAAAGCTCACAGCAAGTTTACAATCTTAGCAATGGCGCTTTTTTTGCAAATACCACTCCTCTTTCCATAGAAACTCAATTTGTGGCAAATTTTAAAGAGCTTGACAAAAGTGCTATACGCCAAAACATAGCACAAGAGTTTTATACACATAGTTCAAATAAAATATCAGAAAGTAACTATCAAACCATAAACAACAGACTATTAAATGCTAAAAAAGCAGCAGCAAAAATAAAAGAGTGGCAAGAGATGATGTTTGACACCAGTGATGTTTTTTTAGATTCACTTATAATCATGATGAAACAACTATATACCTCTTCAAATGATGATGACTACGATTTAGCGTTTATCTATCAGGAGTATTTTAAACTCACAGCTTCACATATTTTTGACTTCTTCAATCGTGCTGTGGACGATAACGCAAAAACAGATAGTATCAATCTACACCGTATGCTCTCGTCTCATCTGCTAAATATTGCAAATTTATATATCGATGGATTAAATCATCTTACCAAGGATTAACATGCAAGAGATAGAAATATTGGCTATGAAAACTTATGAACAAAACTTAAACTACATCGCTCAAAAAGAGCCGAAATTATTAAGCAAAATCGCTCTTTTTGATATGCCAGAAACTGGCATATCTCCAAAGTATGAGCTTGAATACAAAGATGACTATTTTGATGTTGTGGAACTCTCGAGTGGTTTATTTCTTTATGGCAGAGACTCAAATGAATACGCAAAAAAGATAGCAAAAAGTATTGACTACAAAAAAACATCTTCACTATTTGAAGGTATACGAGATCAAATTGTTACCAAAGATGATATCGTGCAAATCAAAAAAGATCAAAAAGATATAAACTTAAGATTAAACGATGTTCCTCTCATCATGTACGAAGCTATGAAACTCGCACCAAGAACAACTCTTATGAAAACAATAGATAAATTCATATTTATCGGGGTTGGTCTCGGGCAACACATCATAGAAGCTCATAACAAAATTCATGCATCAGAATATTTCATCATAGAAGACGATATAGAGCTCTTTAGACTCTCTCTTTTTGTTACTCCTTACTATGAACTAGCAAAAGATGCGCAACTGCGTTTTAGTATTTCACAAAGCGAAAGCGAATTTTTACCTAAAATGGCATTGTTTTTGGAAGCAACATTTTATAACAACAAATATTTAAAATATCTCAAATTTCCAGCTCACTCAGATATCAAAATAAAAGCTATTCAGGCAGTTTTGGCATCTCAAGGGCATCACACATTTCCATACGGAGTTAAGCTTGAAAAATATTTGCGTCCACTCGGGCGTATAGCTGATGGTTACAGTACGCTTAGTGTCGCCAATAAATTTACAGAATCTCTTTTTGTCGATAATCCTATTTTGGTTTTAGCAGCTGGACCATCACTCAAAAAAAATATAGATTGGATTAAGAAATATGAAGATAAATTTATCATCATAGCCGTTGGTTCAGCACTTAAAACACTACAAAACAATGATATAAAACCAGATATTGTTACACACATTGATGGATTTGTAGAAGAGGGAAATAGTTGTATGTCGCTTTATAACGACATAGATATAGATGGATTTTTAAAAAATACCATTTTCATCTTAGGGCCGCATGCGCCAGATGCACTATTGAAGATTTTAAACAAAGAGCATCTCTTTTTGACAGAAGAGTCAACATTTTACTACAAAGACTATGGCTCGCTTTCTGCATCATGCGTTGGTTCTATCTCTACCATTTTAGCTATTCATCTCAATGCAAAAAACATATATCTATTAGGGCTTGATTTAGCACTTGACCAGATTAGCGGTGCAACTCACTCTGATGAACACTATTTCAACAAAACCCACGATTTAAGCAAAACAGATGAACTAGATTACACTATCTCACTCAAAAGCAACATTATTCAAACCAAAGGAAACTTTACACCAGCCGTTTACACGACACCAGAGTTTATGGCGTCCATTCAAACACTACGCAATTTTATACCTGTTTTTAAAAGTGATATACAAAATATTTACAATCTTAGCGATGGTGCCTTTTTACCTGAAAGCATCTCTATACACGCACAGGAAGTAAATGCAGAAACACTAAATCAAATAGATAAAATCTCACTGGGCAACGAGATATTGCATATATTGAAAAACCACTCTCAAATTGGTATGAATAGCGATGACTTAGACTCAATGCAAAAGAGATTAGAAATTGCCAAAAGCGTACAAAATATCATTTTGCAATATAGTAAAAAAGAGTACAGCAATGAAAATAAGTATATGTACGATTTGCTTGGTATTGTTTCTGAAATTTTAAAGCTGCATGGCAGAGAAGCAAACAATCTAGCAGCAGTTTTTGGTGCATTTTTTA
>Ga0156164_132_pt1 | contig 70820 bp, 88 predicted proteins | sample RifCSPlowO2_12_FD_107817 | JGI IMG/M metagenome (GOLD analysis project Ga0156164, IMG submission 107817) | Sulfurimonas sp. RIFCSPLOWO2_12_36_12 | reverse complement strand
GAAGTTTTTTTCGACTTTTTTATAAAAATTTTTATCTTTGTGAAAACATAAGAGTGCAAAAACGAAAGGTAAATTATATTTTTCGTTCCACTCTTTTGCTAAATCTACATGAGGTTTGTTTTGCAGATAGTATCTAAGCGCTTTGTCGCCTATTAGAACTTCGCCTTGCACATTTAATATTTTTGCAAGAACATTTGAAGTCTCTGAATCACTGTCGCTTACATCTTTTACATGCGGAATTACTAAAACACTTAAAACCTCTTTTTTAGCGATAATTCCCAAGTTTACATGCTGATGTTTTTTTGCTCTGATACTTGAGATAAAAGCAGCATCCACTTTATGCGAGAGAAATTTTTTATTGATTTTTGATGGTACGCCTCGGTTGTAGTGCATGCTCATGCTCTGTTGAGAGCTTTTTGTAAAGCGTTTCATAAAAACATGAAAAGGTAAAAGATTTAGATACTCTATTTTTCCAAAAACCAATTCCGTCTCCAACTGTATATAAGCGAAATTATACAGCTCTTAACTTATAAAAAAGATGAGTTTGATATAATCATGGCAGTAAAAATAGTTTGGGAGCAATCTTTTGGTAAGAGTGGAATTTTTAGGACCAATACAAAAAAAGCCATTAGAGTTGGATATTACAAATCTAAATGAGTTGGCAAAGATACTTCAAGAAGACAAAGAGATGCAGCAGTGGCTGGAAAATTCCGCAGTTGCAGTGAATGATACGCTTGTTAGCAGTAGAGATGTGGTGCTAAAAGACGGCGATAGAGTTGCTCTTCTTCCGCCGGTTTGTGGAGGTTGAGAGGTGCTTTATCTATATGAGGGTCCGCTAGATGTTCCAATTATTTTAAAAGAGTGGTATGAGCAAGAGGCTTGTAGCAATTACGGGGCATATATCCCATTTGTTGGGACCGTAAGAAGTGAAGATAATATTGAGGGACTTAGCTTTGATATTTATGAGCCTATTTTAAACTCTTGGTTTGAGGCATGGCAGAGAAGAGCAAAAGAGAAGGGTGCCGTTATAAAAATGGCTCACTCTCGTGGGGATGTTATGCTTCATGAATCCTCATATATCGCTGCTGTCTTCTCTCCAAAACGCCGTGTTGCACTGGAGTTTATTGATGAGTTTGTAGAGGATTTCAAGGCATCTGCTCCCATTTGGAAGTATGATTTAAAGGGCGGTAAAAGAGTTTATGCACTTGATCGCTCAACTGCCATAAAAGGGAGCGGAATATTAAAATGAGTCTATTATCTTATGAAACAAGCCAAAATATGTTGGATTTGCTGCAAGTAAATTCTCAAAGAAGCGAAAATGTAGCACTTAGCTCATCTCTTGGAAGAGTTTTGGCGGAAGATATTGTTGCAGAGTACAGCGACCCTCAGTTTCCGACAGCTTCAATGGACGGATATGCAGTTATTCACAGCGATTTGGATGGAAAAATTATATCGATAGTAGGAGACAATCCCGCAGGCAGCGATGAGAAGCGAAATATAAAAAGCGGGGAGTGCATCAAAACCTTTACCGGTTCTATGATGCCTCACGGAGCCGACACACTAATCCAGATAGAAAATGTTACGGTTGAAGATGGAAAAATAATTATAAACGAGAGCGTTACAAAAGGCTCATCTGTTCGTCCTGTTGGAGAAGGGTACAGAGCCGGAGATGTGCTTATTAAAAAAGGTACAAAAATAGGCTTTGTTGAAATCGGCGTTATGGCTGCACTGAACTGCGTGATGGTAAAAGTTGCAATAAAACCGCGTGTTGCCGTTATATCAACGGGAAGTGAGATTTTAGACCTTGGTGTAAACAGCGATAATCCGGCGCAGATAAGAAGTTCAAATAATTATACTCTTGCTGCACTTTTTGAGCAGGCAGGGGCTGAGGTTTTACAACTCGGAACGGTTGGCGACGATAAAAATTTAATAATGCAGACATTTCAAAATGCTCTTTTGAGTGCTGATATTTTAGTTAGTACAGGCGGAGTCAGTGTCGGAGATTATGATTTTGTAAAAGATATTGTTCCTCGTCTTGGAGCAGATGTTATCTATAAAGGCGTGGCAATAAAACCGGGAAAGCATATCTTAGTGGCACAAAGAGATGACAAGTTTGTTTTAGCGCTGCCAGGATTTGCCTACTCATCAACCGTAACGGCGATACTTTATGTACTTCCGCTTATTGCTAAGATGTTAGGACGCGAGAGTGCATATAAAATTGTGGCGGCAAAACTGAGCGAAGATTTTACAAAAAGAAGTTCTCTAACAGAGTTTACCGCCTGTAATTTAGTTGTTGAAGATAATGAATATTTTGTAAACTTTAAAGGTAAAAAAGTCGGCAGTTCGGCAATACTAACCAACATGTTAGACTCAAGCGCCCTGATGATTACCGGTGAAGATGACGGCAACCTCTCTGAGGGCACTTTCGTAAATATTATACTTTTAGATAATTTTTAAAAAAGTCTAGGTGCAAGCGCTTTTAGCTTGTAGCTTTTTCTGTGAATTTCTGAGTAGCCGTGTTTCATTATCATCTCTATATGTAGAGCCGTTCCATAACCTTTGTGTTTCTCAAGCTGATACTGCGGATACTTTTTTGCTAACTCCATTATGTCTCGGTCGTGTGTGACTTTCGCAAGTATTGAAGCGGCACTGACCTCTGCAACTTTGCCGTCCGCCTTTATCATGGTAGGTAATCCTGCTATCCCAAAATTCGAGTTGCCATCAAAAAGATACTCTTGACATGGCAAATTTTTCATTATCTCTTGAAGTCCTCTTTTTAGACAAATTGAGATTCCAAGCTCATCAATCTCTTTTGCAGAGAATTTAACTATATGGTAGGTAGAATTTTTAGTTATTGCCTCATAAAGAGATTCTCTTTTTTTCTCGCTAAGTTTTTTTGAATCATTTAAACCATCAATAAATCTGTTTAAAATACATCCTGCAATTACTAAATCGCCTGCAAGCGGACCGCGTCCCGCCTCGTCAATACCGCATAACATATAGTCATCCTTGATTTTATTTATATTTTTTTCAAACCCCTGCAACTTAAGGGTCAAAATCTATGATTTTGGGGTACCCAAAGTGAAGCCGTTTGGAGAAAGTGTAAATAAATTTACAGCTTAATCTCCAATTGCCCAAATATCAAACGGAATCATCTCTACGCGTGAGATAGGGTGGCTCATACTTCCCTCTGTGCTCATGGTAATTGTAATTACTTTTTTTACTTGATATGTAAACAGAAATGCTTCTATAGCTTCCATCTTTTTAAAGAGTGTTCTCTCATCGGCAAAAGGCATTCCTAAAATTACCTCGTCACTTTGCGGCAAATAAAAGTCAATTCCATCATCATAAAAACACTCTTTGTCTGATTTTAAAAGTTCTAAATATATCATATTTTCAAAAAGTTTACTAAAATTTTTATCTATAGTCAGGGCAGATTTTAGAGAGATGTCGCAGAGATAGATTTTTCTGATGGCTTTTGGGTGATTAACTTTTTGAAGCTGATGGATGTACCCTTTTTCGCTTAAGCTCTCAAAAGATTTATATAGTTTGTCTTTTGATATTTTTTTTGTATGTCTTAGTCTTTCATAAACAGAGTATGGAGATATTTTTTGTGCCATCATCTTTGTGCAAAATATTAAAATATCCAGCTCCATGGCACTTAGCGCATGTCTTAATATTTTTTGAATGTAGACAACTCTCTCGTCGTTACTAATCTTGTGCATGGAGGGAAAGCCGCCAAGTTTAAAAAAGTGATTTAAGGCGGTCGAGTCGTACTTATGCTCATATGCCAAAAACTCCTCATAATCAAGCGGATATAGTTTTACGCTTGTTAAAAAATCAATTTTATGGTGCAGTTCACTGCATATAATCAGTTGAGGCACATTGATAATTTGGATATCTTCTATATAGTTGTCAAGTACAAGAGTATTTATTTTGTACTTATTGCAAAAGATTGAAAGTGTTTTGTTTAGCTCTTCTACATCTATGCGCAAATCTCTGCAATCAATATAGATATAACTACTCTTTTTAAGCCCCAAAAGATAATTTTTGACAAGTTTGGTCTTCCCGCTTTGTGAAATTCCATTTATCTGGTAGCTTAAATCTTCCAAAAATAGTTTTCTAAAGTGGAATTTTTCTAAATTAATATCGGTTTTATATAAGTCTTCTAGTAATATTTCCATATTGTAATTCTACCATTTCCTTATTAAAAGGAAATAAATTTATACAAAATTCAAATTTTAGCCCATATATTCTTGAATAATAGAGATAGTTTGGATACAATTCCGCTCCCTTAATATAGTTAGGCTAGACCTGACGAGTTCTTTAGAAGGAAAAACATGGAAAAAATTCGTTTAAAATTGAAAGCTTATGATCATCGTGTTCTTGATAGATCAGTTGCATCAATAGTTGAGGCTGTAAAGCGTACAGGCGCGGTAATTCGTGGTCCAATCCCTTTGCCAACAAAGATTCGTAAATATACGGTTATCAAATCTCCACACGTAAACAAAAGTTCTCGTGAGCAGTTTGAAATCCGTATGCACGCTAGAGTAATTGATATCGTTTCTGCAACGCCAGAAACAGTAGATTCTCTAATGAAACTAGATCTTGCACCGGAAGTGGATGTAGAAGTTCGCTCTATGGATAAGTAGGAGGTCATCGTGGAATATATTGTTGAAAAAATCGGTATGAGCCGTACTATCACAGTTCCTAGTAAGCCTGTTACTCTTTTAAGAGTATTAGATACTAAGGTATGTGAAGTTAATAAAGAGACTGCAATTGTTGCGTACAAGAGCGGTAAAAAAATGAATAAGTCAATTGAAGGTCAGCAAAAGAAATATAGCCTTTCATCTGAGTTTAACCGTTTTGTTACTTTAGAAGTAGCAAACACTGAAGCTGGTGATTTAGATTTAACACCTTTAGCAGAAGCTAAAGTTATAAAATCTACTTTTACTACTAAAGGACATGGTTTTACCGGAGCAATGAAGCGCTGGAATTTCTCTGGTGGTCCTGCTGCACATGGTCATAGATTTGGCCGTAGAACAGGTTCTATCGGTAATGCAGAGTGGCCAGGTCGCGTTATGAAGGGCAAGAAAATGCCTGGACAACACGGAAACACACAAAATAGTGTTAAGAACGAAATCGTTTCTTATGATGCTGAAAACAAAATCATTGCGGTTGTTGGTTCAGTTTCTGGAGCAAATGGTTCTTTAGGTCGTGTAAAGGTAGCTAGATAATGAGCGCAATAGTTCTAAATGAAAAAATGGAAAAAGCTTCTGAGTTAGCTTTGCCGGAGAGTTTTTCTGGTATTAATCCTCACAACTTATACCTGTATGTAAAATCTACACAAGCAGCTATGAGAGCTAACACTGCATCAGCTTTGACTCGTGCAGAAGTTAGAGGTGGCGGTAAGAAGCCATGGGCTCAAAAAGGTGGCGGTCGCGGTCGTGCTGGTTCAAAGCGTGCTCCAACATTTGTTGGCGGTGGTAAAGCGTTTGGTCCTAAGAACAATCGTAATTATGATCTTAAAGTTAATAAGAAGCAAAAAAAACTTGCTCTTAACTTTGCGTTAAATCAACACGCACAAAACGGTAGTTTATTCATCGTTGACAGCATTGAAATAGCATCTGGTAAAACAAGAGATGCTGCTGCAATGTTTAAATCGTTAAATCAAAGAGACACTCTTTTTGTAAAAACGGTTTTAGATGAAAAAACATATTTAGCATTTGAAAACATTTCAAGTACATATGTAATTGAAGAGAATGAATTGAATGCTTATTTAGCTGCGAATTATCGTTCACTTGTGATCGAAAAAGCGGTATGGGAAAATCTTGTAGGAGAGGCTAAATAAATGGCAGATATTACAGATATTAAATCTATACTCTATACAGAGAAGACACTTGGTATGCAAGAAGACGGAATAATCGTTGTTCAAACTTCTCCTCGTATGAGTAAAACTGGTCTAAAAGAGGTTTTTCGTGAGTATTTTGGAATTATTCCAACAAGAATCAACTCACTTAATCAAAGCGGAAAAATAAAAAGATTCCGTGGTGTACAAGGTAAGCAAAATGACTTTAAAAAGTTTTATGTTAAGTTACCTGAGGGTGCACAAATAGAAAGTTTGGCGGTTTAACATGGCAATTAAAACTTATAGACCGGTAACTCCGTCTCGTCGTTTTTATACTAATGTTGACAGTGGTGATATCACTTCAAAAGCGTCTGTGCGTTCTTTATTGATTAAACTTCCGGCAGCAGCGGGAAGAAACAATAACGGTCGTATTACATCTCGTCATAAAGAAGCAGGTGCTAAAAAACTTTACCGTATTATTGATTTCAAAAGAAATAAATTCGGTATTCCCGGTACTGTTAGCACAGTAGAGTATGATCCATACCGTAACTGTCGTATTGCTTTAGTTACATATGCAGATGGAGATAAAAGATATATTCTTTTACCAAAAAATTTAAATGTAGGCGACGCAGTTATCTCTGCTGAATCTGGCATTGATATTAAGCCTGGTAATGCAATGAAACTTATGAATATACCTGTTGGTACATCAGTTCATAATATTGAGTTAAAAGTTGGCAAAGGCGGACAAATGGTTCGTTCAGCTGGAACAAGCGCTCAAATTATGGGTCGTGACGGCAAGTATGTTTCACTTCGTATGCCATCTTCTGAAATGCGTTTAGTACTAGGTGAGTGTATGGCTACTGTCGGAATTGTCGGAAACGAAGAGTATATTAACATCGTTATCGCAAAAGCAGGTCGTAGTCGTCATATGGGTATTCGTCCTCAAACTCGTGGTTCTGCGATGAACCCAATAGATCACCCGCACGGTGGTGGTGAAGGTAAAACGAATTCAGGTCGTCACCCAGTTACTCCGTGGGGTAAACCAACGAAGGGTTCAAAAACTCGTCGTAAAAAAGCAAGTGATAAACTTATTATTACTCGCCGTAAATCTAATCCGAAGAGGTAGTTAAATGGCAAGAAGTGTAAAAAAAGGTCCATTTGTTGATGATCATTTAATGAAAAAAGTAGTTGCAGCCAAAGCAGAAGGAAATAAAAAACCTATCAAAACTTGGTCTCGTAGAAGTATGGTTCTACCTGACATGGTTGGCTTGACTATGAATGTTCATAATGGGCGTCAATTTGTACCTGTATATGTAACAGAGAATCACATTGGTTATAAACTAGGTGAATTCGCACCAACTCGTACATTTAAGGGCCATAAGGGCTCTGTACAGAAGAAAGGTTAATCATGGCTAGAGCATTATTAAAATTTATCCGTGTTTCACCGATGAAATCTCGTCTTATTGCAAGAGAGATTCAAGGTATGAACGCTGAAGCGGCACTAGCAGCTTTAGAGTTTACACCAAACAAAGCAGCAAAAATTATTGCAAAAGTAGTTGCGTCAGCAGTTGCAAACAGCGGTAACGAAGCTAGCGATTGTATAGTAACATCATGCCGTGTTGATAATGGTCCTGTACTAAAGAGATTTCGTCCGAGAGCTCGCGGTATGGCATCAGGTATTAGAAAACCGACAGCGCATATTTTAGTAGAAGTAGAGGGTAAATAATATGGGTCAAAAAGTTAATCCTATTGGTTTGCGTCTTGGCATAAATCGCAATTGGGAAAGCAGATGGTTTCCTAATTTTAAGACTGCAGCAGCATACTTAGGCGAAGATTACAAGATTCGTACATATTTGAAAAAAGAACTTTACTATGCGGGTGTTTCTAACATTATCATAGAAAGAACAGCTAAAAGACTTCGTGTAACTATTATTGCTGCACGCCCTGGTATCATTATCGGTAAAAAGGGTTCAGATATTGAGAAGCTTAAAGATACTCTTCAAGCTCTTGTAGGTAAACCTATATCAGTAAATATCAAAGAAGAGAAAAAAGCTCAAATTTCTGCGCAACTTGTTGCAGAAAATGTTGCTACTCAATTAGAGCGTCGTGTTGCTTTCAGACGCGCTATGAAAAAAGTTATGCAAAACGCACAAAGAGGCGGAGCTAAAGGTATTAAAGTATCTGTAAGCGGTCGTCTTGGCGGTGCTGAAATGGCTCGTACTGAGTGGTATTTAGAGGGACGCGTTCCTTTACATACTCTTCGTGCAAAAATAGATTATGGATTTGCTGAAGCTCACACTACATACGGTTGTATCGGTGTTAAAGTATGGATATTTAAAGGTGAAGTTCTCACTAAAGGTATTCCGGCTGAAGTTAAAGAAGAAAAACAAGAGACACGTCGTCCGAAGCGTGCTCCTAAACGCGAAAATAGCGGAAAGGCTGAATAATCATGTTGATGCCTAAGAGAACTAAATATCGTAAAATGATGAAAGGCCGTAACCGTGGTTACGCTCGTTCGGGTTATACATTAGCATTTGGTGATATTGCCCTAAAAGCAGTTGAAGCAGGTCGTATCAACTCTCGTCAGATTGAGTCAGCTCGTATTTCAGCTACTCGTCACATAAAAAGAAATGGTAAAATTTGGATTCGTGTATTCCCGGCTAAACCGTTAACTGCAAAACCTCTTGAAACTCGTATGGGTAAGGGTAAGGGTTCAGTTGACCAATGGGTAATGAACATTAAACCAGGTCGTATAATTTTTGAAATGGCTGGTGTTCCGGAAGAGCTTGCTCGTGAAGCATTAACTCTTGCTCTGCACAAGTTACCTTTCAAAACAAAAATAATTACTGCGGAGATGAGCAATGAAATATTCTGATTTAGCAGATAAAAACATAGCAGAGCTTCAGGCAATGCTAAAAGAGAAAAAGACTCAGCTCTTTACTCTAAAAATTAAAAAACAGATGATGCAACTACAAAACACTAGCGAACTTCGTATCGCTAAAAAAGATGTTGCTAGAATCAGCACTGCACTTAGTGCAGCGAAATAGGGGCTGGCAATGACACATAAACGTGAAATTCAAGGTAATGTAGTTAAAATTTCAGGCGATAAGACAGCAAGTGTTGTTGTTGAGCGTCGTGTAATGCACCCTCGTTACCATAAAGTTGTAAAGCGCTTCAAAAAGTACCTGGTACATGATGAACGCAATGAGTTAAAAGTTGGCGATCAGGTTATTGCAATCGAGTGTCGCCCGCTTTCTAAGACTAAATCATATAGACTTAAAACAGTAATACTAGGAGCAGAATAATGATCCAAGGTTTTACTCGTCTAAATGTAGCTGATAATACAGGTGCAAAAGAGATTATGTGTATTAAGGTACTTGGCGGTTCTAAGCGTCGTTATGCAAGAGTAGGTGATGTTATCATTGCTTCTGTAAAAAAAGCGACTCCTACTGCTAAAGTTAAAAAAGGTAAAGTTGTAAAAGCTGTTGTAGTTAGAACTGCTAAAGAGATTCACCGTGAAAATGGTTCTCTTATTCGTTTTGATGATAATGCAGCTGTTATACTTGATGACAAGAGAGAGCCGGTTGGCACTCGTATTTTCGGCCCAATAGCTCGTGAAGTGCGTTACGGTGGTTTTATGAAAATCGTATCTCTTGCGCCGGAGGTTGTTTAATGGCAAAGTTTAAATTCAAAAAAGGCGATACTGTAGAAATTATCGCTGGTGACGATCGCGGAACAAAAGCTACTGTGCTTGAAGTATTACCAAAGAAAAACAAGGTAATAGTTGAAGGTTGCAAAATTGCTAAGAAAGCTATCAAACCTACAGAAGATAACACTAAAGGTGGACATATCAATAAAGAGATGCCTATAGATGTTTCAAATGTTCGTAAAGTGGAGGCATAAGTAGATGGCTCGTTTAAAAGAAAAATATTTAAGTTTAAAATCTGAGTTGCAAGCAGACTTAGGGATTAAAAACCCGATGCAAACTCCTTCATTAGATAAGGTAATTATCTCTGTTGGTGCAGGTTTTGCGATGAAAGATAATAAACTTATCCAAAACATTGAAGATACTATTACTAAAATTGCCGGTCAAAAAGCAAGCACGGTAATAGCAAAAAAATCAGTTGCTGGTTTTAAAGTTCGTGAAGGAATGCCTGTTGGTATTCGTGTAACGCTTCGTGGTGAAAAGATGTACAACTTTTTTGATCGTCTAGTTTCTATTGCTCTTCCGCGTGTGAAAGACTTTCGTGGAGTTCCTAGAAATGGTTTTGACGGTCGTGGTAACTACAACTTTGGACTACAAGAGCAATTGATTTTTCCAGAAATCAGTTATGATTCTATCATGCAAATTCATGGTATGAATATCACGGTTGTAACGACTGCTGATTCAGACAAGGCAGGATTTGCTCTTTTAGAGAAAATGGGTATGCCTTTTACTAAAGGGAGCAACTAATGGCTAAGAAGTCGATGATTGTAAAGGCTTCTAGAGAGCCGAAGTTTAAAGTTCGCGGTTACACAAGATGTCAGATTTGTGGTCGTCCACACTCTGTTATCCGTGACTTCGGAATATGTCGTGTATGTTTTAGAAAAATGGCAAATGAGGGATTAATCCCAGGCGTTAGAAAGTCAAGCTGGTAGGCAACAGTCTACCCTTGAAACTTCTGATGATTAGCAAAGGAAAAAAATGATAAATGATTTAGTATCGGACGCGTTAACTCGTATTCGTAATGCTGGTATGAGAAGATTAGATGTTACTACGCTTGTTCACTCTAAGAGTATTGAAGCAATGGCAAACATTTTAGTTGAAAAAGGTTATATTGAAAGTTCTAATGTTGTTGAAGACGGCGTTAAAAAGACTATCAATGTTGTATTGAAATACGGTGAAAACGGTAAAAGTGTCATTAATGAAATGAAGAGAATATCTAAACCTGGTCGTCGTGTCTACAAAGGCAAAGAAGAGATTAAGCGTTTCAAAAATGGTTACGGAACTATTATTGTTAGTACATCACATGGCATTCTACCAAACGATAAAGCTTTCCAGCTTGGCGTTGGTGGCGAAGTTATGTGTACGATTTGGTAGGAAGGAAATAACATGTCAAGAATTGGTAAATTACCCGTACAATTTGCATCTGATATAGCTGTTAGTGCAAACGAAAATGTTATAACTTTTGCTAAAGGCAAAAATAGTGTTGATTTAGATACAAAAGGAAATGTTGCTTTCACTTTAGATGGTAATGTTTTAACTTTTGCAACACTATCGGATTCTCGTGCTCATAGAGCTTTCTGGGGTACATATCGTGCACTGGCTCAAAATGTAGTTACTGGTTTAACAACTGGATATACAAAAGCTTTAGAGATTAATGGTGTTGGTTACCGTGCTGCTGTTAATGGTAGCGTACTTAACCTACAACTTGGATATTCACACGATATCAACTATGAATTACCATCAGGTGTTGAAGCTGTCGTTGAAAAAAATGTTATTACTCTTAAAAGTCATGACAAGCAATCGCTTGGTCAAACTGCTGCTGAGATAAGATCATTCCGTCCACCAGAGCCTTACAAAGGTAAAGGTGTTAAATATGTTGAGGAAGTTATCGCGCGTAAAGCCGGTAAAACTTCTAAGAAATAAGGGAGGAGTATAAATGAATGCTAAAGTATTAAAAAGCAAGATAGCTAATCGTTTAAAGCGAAAACGCCGTATTCGTGCAAAAATATCTGGTTGTGCTTCACTTCCTCGTGTTTCTGTATTTCGTTCAAATCGTTATTTGAGTGTTCAAGCTATTGATGATGTAACAGCTACAACGCTAGCTGCTATTAATTCAAAAGTAACAGGTCATAAAGCAAACAAAGAGGGTGCAGCTGCGCTTGGTGAAGTATTTGCTGCTTCACTGAAAAAAGCTAATATTTCTGAGATTGTATTTGATCGTAATGGTTACCAATACCACGGTGTAATAGCTGCATTTGGTGACGCACTTCGTGCAAACGAAATTAAGTTCTAGGGGTTAAAATGGAAATCAATAGAGAAGATTTTGAAGAATCAATAGTAAATATAGGTCGTGTTACAAAAGTTGTAAAAGGCGGGCGTCGTTTCCGTTTTACAGCATTGATAGTAGTTGGTGATAAAAAAGGTACTATCGGTTTTGGCACTGGAAAAGCGAAAGAAGTTCCAGATGCAATTAAAAAAGCCGTAGATAATGCATTTAAAAACTTAAGTAAAGTTAGTATCAGAGGTACTACAATTGCACATGATATTGAGCATAAATACAATGCAAGTCGTATTTTATTAAAGCCGGCATCAGAGGGTACAGGGGTAATCGCGGGTGGTGCTACTCGTCCTGTTCTTGAACTTGCAGGTATAAAAGATGTACTTACAAAGTCAATCGGTTCAAACAATCCAGCTACACTAGTGCGCGCTACAGTTGAAGCACTAGGTCGCTTAAAAGGATAGATGATGGGTATTGAAAATTTAACACCTGCTGAAGGTTCTACGGCAAATCGTAAAAGAGTTGGGCGTGGATGTGGTTCTGGAATGGGTAAGACTTCTACTCGTGGTGGAAAAGGTCAAACTGCTCGTTCTGGTAGTTCAAGAAAAAGAAACTTTGAAGGTGGACAAACTCCACTTGCAAGAAGATTACCTAAAATCGGATTTACATCTCGTGTTGTAAAACCATATGTAATTAATGTTGATAAAATAAAAGCAGTTGCAGAGTTAAGTGAAATTACTATAGAGAGTATCCGTGGTGTTCATAAAATTGCCGCTTCTGTAACAAAAGTTAAGTTAGTTGGTGCTTCTGCTAAAGATTTAGCATCAAAAATTAAAGACGATAACGTTACTACTACGGGTAAATAGTCGTGAATAAAAATCTAGTTAATAAGATATTTATTACTATCGGGTTTTTATTTATTTATCGCCTACTGGCATATGTGCCAGTTCCAGGCGTTGACGCTGCTGTTATAGCTTCATTCTTCGATTCCCACCAAGCAGATGCATTAGGTTTATTTAATATGTTCAGCGGTAATGCCGTTGAGAGAATGTCAATCATAGCTCTTGGAATTATGCCTTACATTACCGCTTCAATTATTATGGAACTTTTGGCTGCTACATTTGCTCCGCTTGGACAGATGAAAAAAGAACGAGATGGAATGGTTAGGTATATGCAAATTATTCGCTATGCGACAATTGTTATTACAATTATTCAAGCTATCGGTATAAGTGTTGGACTTCAAAGTTTAACAGGACCAAACGGTAATAGCGCAATATTAGTTGATTTAAATACATTTATAATGCTTTCTGCTATCTCAATGTTAGCCGGAACTATGTTACTAATGTGGATTGGTGAACAGATTACTCAAAGCGGTATAGGTAACGGTATATCTTTGATTATTTTTGCCGGAATTGTTTCGGCAATACCAAGTGCAATAGGTCAAATGTTTACAATGGTTAATACAGGCGCTATGAGCTTTTTAACTGTAATTGCAATTCTTGCTCTTGTATTTGGAACAATTGCTGTTATTATTTATGTTGAGCTTGGTGAACGCCGTGTTCCTGTTACATATGCTAAAAAAGTTATTATGCAAAACCAAAATAAGAGAGTTATGAACTATATTCCTATTAAAGTTAATTTGGCCGGTGTTATTCCGGTTATCTTTGCTAGTGCAATATTAATGTTTCCTATGACTGTTTTATCTAGCAGTAGCAATCCTACTATTATAGCAATTGCAGATTATCTAAATCCAAATAGTTATTTCTTTAACTTTTTGACATTTATTTTTGTTGTTTTCTTTGCATTCTTTTATGCATCAATCACTTTCAATGCAAAAGATATATCTGAAAATTTGAAAAAACAGGGTGGATTTATTCCTGGTATTCGTACCGGAAATGCTACTGCTGAATTTTTAAATACCACAGCCAGTAATCTAACATTTACGGGCGCTCTTTATCTCGGACTTGTTGCTACACTGCCGTTCATGATTATAAAGGGGATGGGCGTTCCGTTCTTCTTTGGCGGTACGGCAGTTTTAATCGTTGTGCAAGTTGCACTTGATACAATGAGAAAAATTGAAGCTCAAATTTACATGAGTAAATATGAGACGCTAAGTGCAGTTGGTCTATAAATAATGGCCATTGCGCTAAGACAACCAGTGGAGATTGAAAAACTTCGCGCTGCCAACAAAATTGTTGGCGGAGCACTAGAACTTCTAAAACAAAATACAAAAGTAGGGATTTCTTTAAAAGAGCTTGACGCAATGGCAGAGGATTATATCCGCTCTCAAGGTGCTAGGCCGTCTTTTAAAGGTCTTTACGGCTTTCCTAATGCAGTATGCACCTCTCTTAATCAAGTTATTATTCATGGTATCCCAACTGACTACATACTCCAAGATGGTGATATTATAGGTTATGATATTGGAACTGAGCTTAATGGATGGTTTGGTGACGGGGCAATTACGGCAGCTGTCGGTAAAGTAACCGCTAAAGATGAAGAACTTATCGCATGCGCTAAGGATTCTCTTTATGAGGCGATAGCGTCAATTAAAGTAGGTATGAGATTTAAAGAACTATCTGCTATATTGGAAAATTCAATTCGTTCGAGAGGTTTTGTGCCACTACATAGCTTTTGTGGTCATGGTATTGGCAAAAAACCTCATGAAGAACCTGAAATTCCAAATTATTTAGATGGAAAAGATGCAAAAGCAGGTCCAAAGATAAAAAACGGAATGGTTTTTTGTTTAGAACCGATGATTTGTCAAAAAGATTCAAAACCACTAATTTTAGAGAACAAGTGGGATGTTGTTAGTGCCGATGGTTTACGCGGCTCACACTACGAGCATACTGTTGCAATTGTCAATGGTAAAGCTGAAATTTTATCTCTGGCTTGAGAAAAAAAGGATTAAAATGGCTAAATCAGATGTTATCGAAGTTGATGGCAAGATTATAGAGGCTTTGCCAAATGCAACATTCCGTGTTGAGTTAGAAAATGGGCATATTATTTTGTGTCATATCGCTGGTAAGATGCGTATGCACTATATAAAAATATTACCGGGTGATAAGGTAAAACTTGAACTAACGCCATACTCTCTTGATAAAGGTCGTATCACTTACAGATACAAATAAAAAGAGGTATCACCCTCTTTTTATATATACTGCTCTAAAATGTTTGAGTGTTTCTAAATTCTGATATTTCTGTCTCAACCATCTCGTTTATCATAATTTTAAAAAGATCAGAAATCATATTTGGAGAGACATCAGCTTTAATTGCGGCATGACGAACTTTTTGCAAGATGTAATCCACTCTGTCTTCGGCTTTAACCTCTTCGATGCTGTTTTTAAATGATGCAGCTTGACGCACAAGGTGGCTTCTTTGAGATATAAGCTCAACAATTAAATCGTCAATTTTATCTATCTCTTGTCTAACTTCTTCCAATGAATTACATTTTTTAACTTCTGACATGTAGCTTCTCCATTTCTTGTAATGTATGTTAACCAAAAAGAGATAATAGTTTAGTTGGTTATATTAAACTGTTTTCTATAAGCCTCTTCCAAAGGCATAGTTTTATCTTTATAATCTATGATGTCGCCTATCTCTAGCTCAATTATTCGCTGCTCTGTAGAGTCATTTATTGCCGATTTTAAAATAGCATCTGCTTTTGAGCGTATAAAAACAGGAAGAATCGGAAGCCTATTTTTGATTGCAATAATTTGAGAGCCCTCTTTAAACTCTGTAAGTTCCGCATCCGTTTTGTTTCTGGTTCCCTCCGGAAAGATAAAAACAGAGTTGCCCTCTTTGACACAACTTTTTATATCTTTAAAAAAGCCGCTCATCTGAGAGGCTTCGCGGTCAAGAAGAATTGTTCCCGCATTTCTGGTAAATTTTCCAAAAAAAAGTGAGTCATAGAGCTCTTTTTTTGCTATCCAGTATCCAAAAATCAAGCTGTTTTGTGTAGCAATTTCAACAATCAGAGGGTCGATAATGCTTCTATGATTTGAAATTAGAAGATATTGTCCATCTTGTGGAAGTTTCTCTTCGTTTATAACTTTTATTTTTATATTTAATTTATTAAGCAGTCTGTTTGCATAGTCAATTCTAAGGCTCTTCTTATCTTTTGAATCTTTAAATTTTGTCAGTTTAAATCCATAAAAGTTTGTGACAACCGTGGAGTAGACAGCCATCTTGATTTGGTTAAATGTCAAAAGGAGTTCCTTAAATATATTTAGTTCGGTTTAATAATTTTTTTTATCTCTTTTGGAAGATGGGCAAAGGGAATAGTTTTTACGCCATCTTTTATGCCATCTTCAAACACCATAACATCTACTGTCATTTTGGTTGGAAAAAACCGTATAACATTATATGAAACTCTCTCCAAATTGAAAGATATCTTTTTATCAGAGAGCTCTATGCTTTTTTTTTCTTTCGCCATTTTAGCCCTTTAGATAAATACCGCTGTCTTTAACTTCGATAGCTCCGCTCTCTAAGAGAGCAGTAAGTGAGCGTTTAAACTCTTTTTTGCTAAGCCCAAATACATCTTTAATAAGCTGAGCATCGCTTTTGTAATTATACGGCATACTTCCGTTGCTCTTTTTTAAAAGAGATAAAACTCTCTCGCTTGAGAGATCTTTTTGTTTGCTTCCTCCGGCTTGAAGGCTTAAATCAATACACCCGTCTTTTCTAACAGTTTTGACAAACGCCACTCTTTTGCTTCCGATATCCACTTTTTCAAATATTTCATTGTGGTATATCAAGCCTTCGTATTTTTCTTCTACGATACATTTAAAACCAAGCGGAGTTTTTGCAATAATGAGTATTTCGACCTCTTTGTGCGAAGCAAGTCCTTTAGGTCTTTTATCGAAAAAATCACCCAATTTTTCACTTCCGACAAGACGATGAGTTCTCTCATCGTAAACAACCCTTAAAAATCTTTTGTCGCCGACTTTAAATGGCGTTTTTTGAAACATATTTGGAACAAGCAGATCTTTTGCAAGTCCCCAGTTTACAAATGCTCCAAACGGTGCAACATCAACTACCTCAAAAAGAGCAAATCCATCAAGCATCGCTTTTGGTTTTAGTGTTGTTGCTATGAGTCTATCTTCCGAATCGGTATATAAAAATACCTCAATAAGTTTATCATCATGCATCTCATCCGTAACATAGGCTTGCGGCAAAAGCACATCCTTTTCATCCAGAGATTCTAAAAATATGCCGTGAGGGGTATGTCTATCTATTCGCAGGCAGTTAATGACTCCGAGCTCTAAGTGTTCGTTTTGTTTCAAAATATTTCCTTGTTATTCCGTCTATCTCAACTTAATCGAGAATTATGTTTGGCATTATATCTACTTTAGCACACAAGATACTATCTCTTCTTTTTGAATTGTAGAAATATTTAGTTAAACTTATAAAAAATAATTAAGAAGGTTAAAAAATGCTGCTTAATATATTAATTATAATGGTTGGAGCTCTCTATTGGTATCTTACGGGGCACACCGTACCTGTTTATATTGGTTTGGCTCTGCTTGTTAGTTTGTATAGTGATGGTTTATATTTTGTTTCTCTTGTAATTGCAGCCATTGCTATTAGTTCTATAATTTACTTTTTTTGGGCTGACTTATACTCTTATGGAGCGAGTGAAGAAACATTGAATTATGGAATAGGTGTTATATATATGTTAGTTCTATTTTTAAAAGCAAAAAGCATATTTAATGCCGATAGAAGATTATTAAATTAGTATAAATTTTTTTTAAAATAAAAACTTTGCAATTTGCCATATTTTTAAAATTTTAATTTTTTTATAGTTATAGTATTATAAAAAAGAGTGTCAAATGATTTTAGGAAAATGCCCATATTGTGATAATGGAAGTATTGAAGTCAGGGATAAAGAAGTAAGCGGCAAAAAAGTAAAACTGTATGCATGCTCAAATGCTAATTGGAAAACCGAAGATGGAGAGATGTTTGAACTTACAAAGAGCTCTACATGTGATTTTAGAATTTGGCAAAACAGTCTTGCAAAATATGGAAAATGGCTCTCATATAAAGAGATAAGAGAACTTCTTGAGGATGAAAGTATAGAAGTAGAGTTATTGAGTAAAAAATATGGTAAAAAAGTTTACTACAATAAATTTATAGTTCTAAATCAAGAGTATGGGGTGAGTGTTTTATGGGATTAATTTGTAAAAATAGAGTCAAAATTTATTAAAGTAAACAAAATAAAGCAACTTAATAAATCTTTTACATTTATTTGTGTATAATCCTCATCCGCTTTGCTGTTTTAACAAAATAGAAGAGTATTTTTACCTATATAGATATGTATAGATAAAAGTATTGGTAAGCTAAAATTGTTTGCCTACAGACAGCAAAGAGTAGGGGTAAAGCTGAACTCTGTTCAGATTTTATGAGAATGTATTAATTCTCGCCGATAGGCGTAGCTTTAGTGACTGAATAAAAGCTGAACTCTGTTCAAATTTTATGAGAATTTATTGTAAGGACTTTCGATGAAAGTAAGAGCTTCAGTTAAGAAGATGTGTGATGATTGTAAAGTTATCAAAAGAAAAGGCATTGTAAGAGTAATCTGCAAAGTTAAAAAACATAAACAGAGACAAGGATAACCATGGCTCGTATTTCTGGTGTTGATTTACCTAAGAAAAAAAGAATAGAGTATGGTCTAACATATGTCTATGGAGTTGGTCTACATGCTTCTCGCAAAATTTTAGATGCGACAGGTATAGATTATAATAAGAGAGTTTACGAACTAAGCGAAGATGATGTAGCAGCAATCACTAAAGAGATTCGCGCTAATCATGTAGTAGAAGGTGATCTTCGTAAACAAGTTGCAATGGACATCAAGGCACTTATGGATTTAGGTTCATACAGAGGTCTTCGTCACCGTCGTGGTCTTCCATGCCGTGGTCAAAAAACTAAGACAAATGCGCGTACTCGTAAGGGCAAACGCAAAACTGTCGGCGCAGCGTAAGGGATAACAGATGGCAAAAAGAAAAGCTGTTAGAAAAAAAGTAGTAAGAAAAAATATTGCACGCGGTATAGTTCATATCTCTGCATCATTTAACAATACGCTTGTAACTATTACAGATGATATGGGTAATTTAATCGCTTGGAGTTCTGCTGGCAGCCTTGGTTTTAAAGGTAGCAAAAAATCTACTCCGTTTGCAGCTCAAGCAGCTGTTGAAGATGCGGTAGCTAAAGCACAAGTGCATGGTATAAAAGAACTTGGTATTAAAGTTCAAGGTCCTGGTTCAGGAAGAGAAACTGCAACTAAAGCAGTAGGTTCAATTGAAGGTATTCGCGTAACATACATGAAAGATGTTACTCCACTACCACACAATGGATGTCGCGCGCCTAAGCGCCGTAGAGTTTAAGGAGATTACTGATGGCAAGATATAGAGGTCCAGTAGAAAAAATCGAAAGAAGATTTGGAGTTAGCCTTAACCTAAAAGGGGAGCGTCGTTTAGCAGGTAAATCTGCATTAGAAAAACGTCCGTATGCTCCAGGTCAACATGGTCAGCGTCGTAAAAAAGTATCTGAGTATGGATTACAATTAAACGAAAAGCAAAAAGCAAAATTTATGTATGGTGTTTCTGAGAAGCAATTCCGCGCACTATTCGTTGAAGCTAAAAGAAGAGAAGGCAATACAGGTACAAACCTTATTACTTTAATTGAGCAAAGATTAGATAATGTTGTTTATCGTATGGGATTTGCATCAACTCGCCGTTTTGCTCGTCAACTTGTTACTCACGGCCACCTTTTAGTAGATGGCGCAAAACTTGATATTCCTTCTTACCGTGTAAGACCTGGTCAGAAAATCGAGATTCGTGAGAGCAGCAAGACTAATGTTCAAATTAATCGTGCAATTGAACTTGTTAACCAAACTGGAATAGCTCCATGGGTTGATATTGATGCTGATAAAAAATTCGGTATCTTTACTCGTTTACCAGAGCGTGAAGAAGTTGTTATCCCTGTAGAAGAGCGTTTAATCGTTGAGCTTTACTCGAAATAATAGTTTAAATACAAAGGCGTTAAATGAAAAAAATTAAAACTACTCCACTTGCTCCTCAAGAGTTTGAGGTAGAGCAGATTAGTGAAAATGAAGCTAATATTATGGCATACCCGTTTGAAACGGGATATGCTATCTCTTTAGCTCATCCACTTCGCCGTTTTTTGTTAAGCAGCTCGGTTGGTTACGCACCAATAGCTATTAAAATTGAAGGCGCTAAGCATGAGTTTGACTCAGTGCGCGGTATGCTTGAAGATATTTCAGATTTTATTTTAAATCTTAAAGAGATTCGCTTTAAGCTGCTTGGTAATGTTACAGAAACAGAGATTAACTACAGCTTTGCAGGTCCTTGTACAATCAAAGGTGGCGATCTTACAAATAATGAAGTAGAAATAGTAACTCCAAATACTCATCTCGCTACATTAAATGAAGATTCTACACTTAATTTTAGTATTAGAATTGCACAAGGTATCGGTTATGTTGCAAGTGAAGATACTTATGACAGCTTAGAAGAGGGATATATAGCACTTGATGCTTATTTTACTCCTGTTCGCAGCGCAACTTATAAGATTGAAAATGTACTTGTAGCAGACAACCCTAACTTTGAAAGAGTTATCATAAATATTAGAACTGATGGACAAATTTCTCCATTAGATGCATTTAGAAATTCATTAGAAGTTATGTATGCTCAATTAGCAGTATTTAATAGCGAAATTAGTGTTAAAGCTCCAACTACAATAGAGAGAGCTGAAGAGAGCCCAGATCTTAAAAAACTAACTGCACATATTGACAGTTTAGGTTTAAGCGCGAGAAGTTTTAATTGTCTTGATCGTTCAAGCATTAAACTTGTAGGTGAAATAGCATTGATGAGCACTAATGATCTTAAAAATGTTAAAAATCTAGGTAAAAAGTCGTATGACGAGATTGTTGAAAAACTTCAAGAGTTCGGTTATGAAGTTGGCGGCGATCTTGCAGATGATGTTGTTAGTGCATTAAAAAAGAAAATAGAAGCTTTATAAGCTTAATAGAGGAATTATAGATGAGACATCGTCATGGATACCGTAAACTAGGTCGCACAAGCGCACACCGTGCTGCTTTACTTAAAAACCTTAGTATTTCGTTAATAGAACATGGTAAAATTGAAACTACTGTTGAAAAAGCAAAAGAGCTTCGTTCTTATGTTGAAAAGCTTATTACCATCGCAGGTAAAAACGATTCAAATGCTCACAAAGCAGTATTCGCGGCGCTTCAAAGTAAAGAAGCAACAAAAACTCTAGTAAATGAAATAGCTCCTAAGTATGTAGATCGTCCAGGTGGCTATACTAGAATTATTAGAACTCGTATTCGCCGTGGTGACGCTACTACTATGGCATTTATCGAGCTTGTTTAATAAGTACACAAAAGGAACAAAGTCCCTTTTGCTACGCTAACGCTGAGTTTGACTCGGCGTCAAGCCCACGCACAGTAAACCGTGCTTAACCATATATTTTTTGATAAAACCTCCCAATCCTAAAATACTTAATTTATAGAGTGAGATATTATGAGTAATTTCGCATTTGGAACTTACAGAATCAGTGATTTAAATCCGCAGCATGTAGCAAGTCTAAAAGAGGCTATTGAATCCGGTATAAAAATGATAGATACATCTTCAAATTATATGAACGGCGGAGCAGAGCGAGCTATTGCGCTGGCATTTAGAGAGTTTGATGAAGATAAAAAAGACGAAGTCGAAATAGTTAGCAAGTTTGGTTATATCCAAGGCACTGATTTAATTGAATATAAAGAGGATTCTTCTGCGATAAAGAATTCAGAAGAGGTAGTAAAATATAGCCAAGATTGCTATCACTCTATATCAAAATCATTTTTGCATAATCAACTGTCAATGTCGCTAAAGAGGCTGGAACTTGAGAAACTGGACTGCTATCTTATACATAACCCGGAGTACTATATTTTAGATGCAATAAACAGAGGCATTTCAAAAGACGAAAGACTCGATGAGATGTACAGAAGGCTTGAAGAAGCATTTGTCGGACTTGAAGAAGAGGTTAAATATAGAAGAATCGGCTCTTACGGCGTAAGTTCAAATAGTTTCTCTTTACCAGAGTTAAGTGATGAATTTTTACCGTACGAAGATCTGCTTACATTAGCTCAAAATGCAGCAAAAAGAGTTGGAAATAAGATACACAGTTTTACTACAATAGAACTTCCTATTAATATCTTAGAAAGAGATGGGCTTAAATGTGCTTCTTGGGCTAAAAATAGCGGTTTGAGGGTTTTGGCAAACAGACCATTAAATGCAAAGTATAACAACAGGATGTATCGCCTTGCAGACTATGAAGAGAGTAAAGAGTACTATCATCACTTTAATGAGCTGATGGAGATCTGCGATAGCGAGGCACTAAAACCACTTTATAATCTTTTAGAACAGCTAGATGCAAATAAACATAAGTTTGGGTGGATTGGTGATTATGATATTTTTTTATTTACACAAATAATACCACTCATAAAAAAAACATTAGAAAAAGTTGATGAGAGAAACATTCAGGCAATGCTAAATTTTATAGATTTATATCTTGCAGAGTACAAAAAGATGGTTGCTTATGAGTGTTCAATAAATACAAAAAAAGAGCTTAAAGAGTTTTTTAATGAGTGTGGTTTATCAATGCAAGAGTGCGCAATAAGATTTTTAATGCAAAGTCAAAATGTCGATTATATACTCGTTGGTATGAGAAAACCAAGCTATGTACATCAAATTCTTTCTTGGCGGAGATAAGTGATATTTTTTATCACTTGTTAAGGGATTTTGTCATATCTTATGAAGATAATAAACATATAAATTTTAAAGGATGGGTATGATTCCATTTACAGATGAAGAGTTAATGAACCCAGTAAAAAATGTTATAGATAAGGTTCGTCCTTCGCTGGCTCTTGATGGCGGAGACATAGATTTTATAACAGTCAGAAATTCGAAAGTGTACATACAGTTAAGGGGTGCGTGTATTGGATGTGCCAGTAGTGGAACAACCCTAAAATATGGTGTAGAGAGACAGCTAAAAATGGATATTCATCCAGAACTGACGGTCATTAATGTACCGATTGGTATGGAAAACGATATAGATAATTTATAAATAAGTGCGGATAATTATGTCAATAAGTAAATTCAAAACATTATCACAGGCAAAAGATAGCTTTTCTAAATCAGATTATAAGAATGCATTAGAAAAATTTGCAGCAGTTTTACAAAGTTTTCCTAACTCAAAAGAGGCTTATAACGGTGTTATTCTTGCAGAGATGGCGATGAGCGGAGAGGGAGGAGCAGAGGCTCTTTTTGATTATTATGAAGTTTTAAAAGAGGAAGATAAAGAGCAGGCTGATATTATTATGAGTCAAATACTTCAAAATATGGATGGCTCGTTAGAAAAACTTAGAGAAGTTTTTGCGGAACCGCTTCGTGACAGAGTAGAGTTTGAAGATGGAATTTTGTATAAAGATTTTAAAACCCTTGTTGATGAGGGTGGAGATTTTAAAGAAATTTTTGAAAATATCATGTTCTCAACGAGAGTAATTATTACTCAAAAAGAGGACTTTGTTGATTTTTTAGATAAATTAATAGAGCATGACTTTGCGGAAATGGCGTTGACATATCTAGAAAATGCTCTGAGTGTGTACCCGAGCGATAAACTGCTTAGAAAACTTCTGAAAAAATTAGCAAAAGGCACAAAAGTTGAAAATTGAACTTCCGGAGCAAGAGTTTAAATATATTACAGAAAACTCACAGGATTGCGATAAAGAGACAGCGTTTGTTTTGACTCCGCAAAATGAAAAATATCTTCAGAATGCAAAAGAGAGAGGCGCTCACTCTATTATAAATATTAAAGATGTTGCGAAATTATTTGGAATAGATAAGATAAAAATCGTTGGAATCACGGGAACAAACGGCAAGACAACAACGGCAAGCGCGATTTACTCTTTTTTATTGGATTTGGGATATAAAGCAGCTATGCAAGGAACTCGCGGCTTTTTTATGAATGATGAAATGGTAGAGGGCAAAACTCTTACGACGCCATCTGTTTTAAACACATATAAGCATATCTATCAAGCGGTGAGTGCAGGTTGCGACTTCTTTATTATGGAAGTAAGTTCACATGCGATTGCCCAAAAAAGAGTTGAGGGTTTAAATTTCGAGCTTAAAATTCTTACAAATATTACCCAAGACCATCTAGACTTTCACAAAACTATCGGTGAATACATAGCTGTAAAAAATAGCTTTTTTCAAGATGACGGAAGAAAACTTATAAATAAAGATGAGCCAAAAGCCGCATTTAATTTTAAAAATACCTTTACATACGGAATAGAAAATCCGGCTACATACAGGCTGATTGCATACTCTCTAAATAATGCATCAAGCGGGATAATTCAGCATTTTAAAGATGTTGTTCCTTTTACATCATCGCTTCACGGTTTTTTTAATCTCTATAACTTAATGGCTGCTATCGCGGCGACACATCTATTAACCGGAAAAAAACTAGAAGAGGTCGCAAATGTAGTAGAGGGTTTTGCCGGAGTAAGCGGGCGAATGGAGCAGGTAAGCGAAGTTCCAAATGTTATTGTTGATTTTGCCCATACTCCAGATGGAATTCAGCAGGTATTAAATGCACTCAAAGAGAAAGAGCTCTTGGTTGTTTTTGGCGCAGGCGGAGATAGAGATAGAACTAAAAGACCTTTGATGGGGAGAGTTGCGGCAAGTTTGGCAAAAAAACTCTACATAACAAGCGATAATCCAAGAAATGAGGACCCGCAAGATATAGTCAATGATATTTTAGAGGGCATTGAAGACAAAGCTGTCGTAAATGTTGAGCTAAATAGAAGAAAGGCTATTGAGATGGCTCTTCGTGACCAAAGAGATGATGAAGTAGTCGTAATACTTGGAAAAGGCGATGAGAGCTATCAGATAATATATGATGAAAAGTTCCCTTTTGACGACAGAGAAGTAGTAAGAGAGTTATTAAAATTAAAGTAATTTAATTCTTAAACATAATAACTTCTTTATATGCGTTATTATTTATGAGATAATTTTTGATATAATTGCAAAAATTTTTACAAGGTGGTATTATGGGAATTCCTCAGCCAGCATTTTATATATTTAAATGTGAACAATCAGCTCCTCCGGGCATGCCAAAGCCATCGTGCGTGACTCCGCAAACTCAAGATTTATTTCAGCATTTGGCACAAAAACTGATGAAAGAGGGCGTGATGGGAACAGTTCAGCCTATCCGCACATCATGCCTTAATCGCTGTAGTTCAGGTCCTGTTATGCTAGTGGAGCCTGGACATTTTATGTATGCAGCACTAACTAAAGAGAAAATTGATAGAATCATAGAAGAGCATATCATCGGCGGAAATGTAGTTAAAGAGTATTTAATCGGCTCTGACATGTGGGATGAGCCAATCTCTCCGTGTGATATGAAAAAACAGATGGGAATGTAGGAAAATAAGATGACTATAGAAATGCTGTACAGCAAAATTCATCGTGCTACGGTAACTGATGCAAACCTAAACTATGTCGGTTCAATTACCATAGATCAGGAGCTAATGGAAGCTGCAAGGATGAGAGTTGGACAAAAAGTTGAAATATTGAACATCAATAACGGTGAGAGATTTTCAACATATGTTATTCTGGGTGAACGCGGCAAAAGAGACATCTGCTTAAACGGTGCGGCTGCTAGAAAAGTTCACAAAGGCGATAAGATAATCATCGTTGCTTATGCTACATATGATGAAAAAGATTTGCAAAACTATAAGCCAAAAGTTGTTTTAGTAGATGAGAACAATGATATCGAAGATATTTTAGAGAGTATCTAATGAATTTTGGTGAAATCTCGCCGATAGGCGTAGCTTTAGTGACTGAGCAAAGCTGTGACTTTGTTGCAGGTTTGTGAGATAATATAGTGTTTGGCAACTTGGGCGACATGAGCAAAATGTTTGAAGGAATGCAAGAAAATGCTAAAAAACTTCAAGCTGAGCTAGAGTCTAAAGTTTTTAAGGTCAAAAGCGGCGGCGGTTTAGTTGAGATTACTATAAACGGCAAGAGCGAAGTGACGGATATAAATATTGACGATTCGCTTCTTGGCGACAAAGAGTCACTTCAAATTTTACTAATCGGCGCTATTAACGATGCCAATAAAATGGTGGAAGACAACAGACAAAACAGCGCTCTGGGTATGCTTGGCGGCATGAATCCCTTTGGGGGCAACTGAGTGTTTAGGCTATTTTTAGCGCTAAACCTTCTTTTTTTAAATCTATATGCGTGCAAAGGCGACTCTGAGTCATGTAAACTTAAAACAGTTGACTCAAAATCAATTGTAAATCAAACGCTTCAAATACCTCTGCCAAATAACCAAAAACTAATTTTTTCTACAACTGCTCCGGATGTAAAAATCATTAAGCATGACCCATACCTATCACTATATCTTGTTGAAGAGACAAATAATTTCAAATACCCCTTTAGAATAAATATGAATCCTGCTTCAGCTCTTTTTGGAGTAGACAATAAAAAAATAGTCAAGGGCAAAATTTTAAAAAGAGAAGTAGGACTGGAGAGTTTTGCAACATTTAGTGAACCACTCTCTGTGCCCAGTTTGCTTTTAAACAGTTGTTGTGCCTTAGAGGGAATAGTTACGCCGCTGGGAATAATTGAAAAAGAGTATATAGACAGGTTTTTAAAAATAAAAAAAGTCTCTTACGGTGATTTTGGAATAAGAATCAAAGATGTTAATTCTACTGTTGTGGTTAGCAGTTCTAACCCGTTTAAAAAAGATAATCCATTTAAAAAAAATGACATTATTTTAGAGATTGACGGTAAAAAAGCCAAAGATAGTGCAATGCTTATGCGAGAGATATTATTTAGCAACATCGGCTCTGAGCATAGTCTAAAAATCAAAAGAGAGAACAAGATAGTTGTTTTAAAAGCAATAACTCAAAATAGACTTGGCGGCGGGTATTTAAGCAATACTTTCCTGGAGTTTTTAGGAGTATCATTTGATAAAAATTTAGTTATTGTAAAAATTGATAAAGATGCAAACAAATATGGTCTTAAATTTGGCGATAAACTTCTTCAAGTAAATACCAAAGATATAAAAAATGAAGAGGAGATATATGATGTGCTAGATAATCCAAAAGAATCCATAAATCTTCTTTTCCAAAGAGATAATTTTCAGTTTTTTGTGAAAGTAAATTAGATACAATTTCGCATGCAAAACTTTGAGAATTTTTTACTAAATAACTTACCGACTTCAAAAAGTATTCATCCAACATATGAAGAAGCATTACGCAAGATGTTAATTGCCGGCGGAAAAAGATTTCGTCCTGCACTTTTATTAGGCGTTGTAAATGCTTATAATCCTCTTTTGATTGGCGGAGCTCATCATGCTGCTTATGCCATTGAACTTTTGCACACATACTCACTTATTCATGATGATTTGCCTGCAATGGACAATTCACCTCTTCGCAGAGGAGAACCTACTTTACATGTTATTTTTGATGAAGTAACTGCAATTTTGGCTGGTGATGCATTGAACACATACTCTTTTGAGGTGTTAAGCAATGCTCCGTTTTCAGACTATACAAGAGTTGAACTTATTAGAGAATTAGCTACTAACGGCGGATTAAACGGCATGGTCTTGGGTCAAGCGATTGATTGTTATTTTGAAAATAAGCCGCTTAGTATAGAAGATGTAAAAATTTTACATACAAATAAGACCGCAAAACTAATTGCTGCTTCTCTTAAAATGGGTGCAATAATTGTCGGTCGTGAAAAGTTGGGTGAAAAGCTTTATGATTTTGGTATAAAACTCGGACTTCTGTTTCAGATTCAAGATGATATTTTGGATGTTACGCTGAGTTCGCAAGAAGCTGGAAAATTAACAAACAATGACGAAGCAAAAAATAGTTTTGTCACACTCTTAGGGCTTGATAGCGCGCTAAAAGAGGCTAATGGTTTAGCCGATGAGTTAATAGTAGAGTTAAACGGTTTTGATGAGAAGCTAAAAAATGAGCTATCACCGCTTCTTACACAATATATAAATAGACATAAATAAAACAGACAAAGGTAATAAACAAGATGAGTAATGTGATGCGCCAAAAAATGGCAAACAGTATAAGATTTTTGGCAGCTGATATGGTTCAGGCTGCAAATTCAGGACATCCTGGCGCACCGATGGGTCTTGCAGACATAGCAGTTGTTTTAAGCGAACACTTAAATCACAATCCTAAAAATCCATCTTGGCTAAACCGTGATAGATTGGTTTTCTCAGGCGGGCATGCAACTGGGCTCATCTACTCGCTCTACTACCTTTGGGGATATGATTTAACAATTGAGGATTTGAAAAATTTTCGACAGTTAGACTCAAAAACTCCGGGACATCCAGAGTTTGGACACACGGCAGGCATTGAGATAACAACAGGTCCGCTTGGGCAGGGCGTTGCAAATGCAGTCGGTTTTGCAATGGCTTCAAAGTTTATGGGCGCGCAGGTAAACTCAGAGACGGCAAAAGTCATAGATCACAATGTTTATTGTCTGTGTGGCGATGGAGATTTGGAAGAGGGTGTCAGTTATGAAGCTTGTTCAATCGCGGGACACAACAAACTAGATAACCTTATTCTTATCTATGATTCAAACCGTATCACTATTGAGGGTTCAACAAGTTTGAGTATAAGTGAAAATATCCGCGGCAGATTCATCTCACAGGGCTGGGATGTTTTGGAGTGTGACGGACACAACTTTGATGAGATAGACAGTGTAATAACAGAAGCAAAAAGCAACACAAAACCTACAATTATCATAGCAAACACAACAATCGCAAAAGGTGCAGGCAAGCTTGAGGGCTCTCACCACTCACACGGTGCTCCTCTTGGCGGCGATGTAATCACGGAAGCAAAAAAAGCGGCTGGTTTTGATGCGACAAAAAGCTTTCATGTAGATGATGATGTTCTTGTTCGTTTTAGATGCGCGGTAGAAAAGGGTGATTTGCTAGAGCGAGAGTGGATTCACAGCCTTAAAACTCTTCCGCTGATGGAGCAAAACGAAGCTCTTGCAGCACTTCAAAATCCTGATTTTTCTCGCATACAGTGGCCGGCTTTTGACAAAGCAGATGCAACCAGAAACACAAATGGAAAAATTTTAAACGCTATTGCAAAAGCACTCCCTTGCTTTTTAGGCGGAAGCGCAGACCTTAGCCCTTCAAACAAAACTGAACTTGTAGATATGGGCGTTTATCCAAAAGGCAGAAATATCTACTTCGGTATCCGCGAACATGCAATGGCTTCAATTACTAATGCAATCGCTCTTTATGGACCGCTTATGCCGTTCTCTGCAACGTTTTTCGTCTTTTCAGATTATCTAAAACCTGCTGCTCGCATCGCTGCTCTTACAGGAATCCAGCAATTCTTTATCTGGACGCATGACAGTATAGGTGTCGGCGAAGACGGTCCTACGCATCAGCCGATTGAGCATTTAAGTCAGTTTCGCGCACTGCCAAACTTTTACGTTTGGAGACCTGCGGATGGAGCAGAAAATGTTGAGGCGTGGAAAACAGCACTTGACATGAAGAAATCTCCGTCTGCTTTTGTCTGCTCAAGACAAAACCTCTCGGTTCTTCCGACTCCGATTAAAGGAAGTGCGGCTCAAGGCGGATATTTGCTCGCGAGTGATAATAATGCGACGATAACTCTTATGGCAAGCGGCTCTGAAGTAGAATTGGCACTTAAAACGAAAGAGGCGTTAAACGAAAAAGGTATAGATGTAAATGTTGTTTCAGTTCCATGCTATGACCTCTTAATTGAACAAGACAAAGCGTACATCGACTCAATAATTAAGCCGGACACTAAAAAAGTGGCTATTGAAGCGGCAAGAGGCTTAGAGTGGTACAGATTTGCAGATGAAGTAATCGGCATGGACACATTCGGTGCTTCAGCTCCTGCGGATAAGCTTTTTGCTAAGTTTGGTTTCTCTGTTGAGAGTATCTTGGCAAAAATTATTTAGTTTTATTTGTGCTATAATCTTTGCAATAAAGTGAGAAAAGATGAGAGCAAATAAAAACAATATTTTTAACTATTTAAAAGAGTTAAAACCACTATTGACTCAAAAGCAGATAGATGTTGTCGGATTTTTCGGTAGTTTTGCGCGTGATGAAGATAATATTTATAGCGATATAGATGTAGCAATAAAAAAAGATGAAAATTATTTAAAAAACAGAAGCGCATATGATTATTTTAATGATGTTGACATCTTGAAAAATCTTCTTATTAAAAAATTTAATCGTAATGTTGATATTTTTGATTTAGATAGTAATTCAGCTATGAAAAATGATATTTTAAAAGATTTGATACATGTTTAGTGCTAGAGCCGTAGATAGAGTTAAAGTTATTCAAAAAAAAATCAGCTTTATTGAGAGCATTGTTGAAAAATATGGCTCAGTTTCAAAAGCGCTTGAAGATGAACAAAATGCTCGAGCCTCTATTATGATGCATTTGACTTCTATTGCTGAGCAGTTCGATAAACTTTTACATAATGGTGAATTGGAAATACTCTCTCACTTCGAAAAGCAAGATATCAAAGGCAGCTATGATTTAAGAAACTTTATCGCTCATGACTATGAGGGAGTTGACCTTTACATAGTTGAGGATGTCATAGAAAAAAGACTGCCAATCATAAAAAATAGTGCTCAAACAATTTTGAGCTTATAGCTCTTTCACGCCGTCTTCATAACTTTTTTTACATCTTCTCAAAGCGTTTTTTATATGCTCAACCATAGGTTTTGGCGCGTACTGAAGCAACTCCAAAATCTCTCTCGCATCTTTTGAGTAACGCATATTGTACTCAGTCGCATACTCGATATCAAAGCGAAAAAGCTCCTGCTCATCTGTTTGTATATGTAAATTACATAAGCGTAGTTTTGTTTTTTACAAAAATAAACTATTTTATTAAATTAAACATAATTTAATGTTATTTTTATCTCAAAATCAGTAAAATCTAACATCTTTTGTTAAAAGGAGTTGGAGATGAAGTTACTGTCACTACTGATTATTGGGGCTGCTCTGTGTTTTGGAGCGGTAGATATTAACAAAGCAGATAAAAAAGAGCTAATGGCTATTAACGGTGTAGGTGAAGCAAAAGCGGATGCAATTTTAGAGTATAGAAAAAAGAACAACTGTTTTAAAAATATCCAAGAGCTAAAAGAGGTTAAGGGTTTTGGCGATAAATTTTTAGAGAAAAACAGAGCCGGTATTATGGCTGGCGAGTGCAAGAAAAAGTAGTTTTAACAAATCAAACATTTTTCAAAAAACATCCGACACCGTACGGTTTTTTCGAGTAGAATTTTTTGCCGTGCTTTACGATGAGAGCGTGAAACTCTTGGTAAATGATAAGCAGCTCTTTCTCATCTTTTATGCACTCTTTTAAAGAGCTCTCCATCAAAGCTTTTATATCGCCGTATTTGGCTCTCTCCTCTATAAAACCTAACTCTGCCAACATCCTTTTTGTGTATGCGTCCACTTTAAATTGCGGTTGGTTGTAGCCGTATAAAAGAATTGAGTCCACCGTTTCTTCTCCAATCCCGACTACATTTAAAAGCGCTTCTCTTGTCGGAGTTGCACCGTTTAAACTTCTATGAAATTTTATAAACTCCAAAATATATCTTGCTTTTTGGTTGAAGTAGCCTGATGGTTTGATTGCCTCTTTTAGCTCCGCTATATCCATCGACTCTATTGCATTGACATTCAAGGCATTTTTAACATGTAAATTATTTAGCGACTTAACCACCGATGTAAATGTCGTGTTTTGGGTGAGGATTGAGCCTAAACAAACCTCAAAAATCTCATCGCCGTTTCTTGGAAAGTTGTACTCTGATTTATGGTATCCATAGCCGGTAATCGGCCACCACCCTTGAGGACCGTGAGCTTCATACAATATTTTGTAGATGTTATATATTTTGCTCATAAATATCTCAAAACCTTAACCCCGACAAAAATCGCACCTAGAAAAACAACTGAAGAGATAAATACAAGTGCCGTTACAACTCTTGGATTAGAGTCGTAAAGTGAAGCAAGATTTACATTTGCAATCGCTAGAGGAACCAAAAGTTCTATAAAAATTATCCCTTTTATCGTCGCGTCCAGTTCTATATTGTAAAGAACCAAAAAAGCGGCACTTGGTATGAAAATAAACTTCATGCCCATTACCCAGATAGTCAGTCTCCTGCTTATTTCGTTTATCTTTGTGCCATAAAGATAGATTCCAAACAAAAATAGCTGCATGACCATTGAGGCGTAAGCGCCCATCATAAGCATTTTCATTATCTCTTCGCTTGGTTTGTAATCATTGAGACTTAAAAGTATGGCGACACTTGCTGCCCAGAGAATAGGGAGTTTGATTATGTTTTTAAGTGATGTCTTTGCATCAAAACTCCCTCTTGAGTAGTAGTAAACCCCAACCGTGTAAACCACAAACACATTCATAAGATTTATAACGGTTGTGTAAGGAATGGACTCTTCTCCAAAAATGGCGATGTTTAGCGGTATTCCCAAGTTTCCGGTATTTCCGATAATTGCCGCTACGGTTGCGATGGAGTACTCTTTTTGGTCCAAAAAAAGTTTTTTTGCTACAACTGCAGAGAGAGTCAAAACCAAAATAGTTATAAATAGATAGATTGAAGGTGCAAAAAAGAGGGTAGAGTCGATAGGGCGAATCAGAAGACCCCAAAATGTTAAAAAAACCTGCAGAAAATAGACATTTATAAGTGTTATAGTTTTGTCATCAATAGCCTCTTTAAAGCTCATCTTCGCTATAAAGCCCATAACAATAAAGATATAAATAGCCAAAATTGAAAATATTATTGAACTCATAAAGGGATTATAACAGATAGTGTATAATTTCGCATCAATGTGGCAAATCTTTTTATAACTCATACTCGCTCACTAAGGCTTCACCGTGGGTACCCCAAAGACATGGCTTTGACCCTACGGTTGCAGAATCGTTCGCTTCGCATGGTTATAAAAAAATATTAACGAGGAAATATGCAAAATATAGAAGATATTAAAAAAATAATAGATGAAAACTTGGCGGTGATGCTCTACTTTTCGGCACCGACATGCAATGTTTGCCATGCCCTAAAGCCAAAGCTTTTAGAGGCGATTGAGTGTAATTTTAAAGAGTTTGAAGTTCTAAGCATAGATACTTCACTTGAGCAGGAGTCGGCGGCTTACTTTAGCGTTTTTGCCATTCCTACGGTTTTAGTCTTCTTGGATGGCAAAGAATTTTTGAGAAAATCACGCCACATGAGCGTTGATGAGGTCGTGATAGAGATAAAACGACCTTATGAAATTATGATGAGATAATTACTTCATAAAAGCGATAAGTGAAGCCGTAACAGCGACATTTAAAGACTCAACGCCGCGGTTCATCGGAATAGTAATCGAGTCGTTACAAAGTTTTTCAACCTCTTTTGAAACACCCTCACTCTCGTTTCCTAGAACAAATATAGATTTATCACTTTTTTGTACATCGTAGATACTGTTTTTAGCATGTGAAGAGAGAAGGTAGATTTTTGTACCCTCCAACTCTTTTAAAATTTCATCAAGTGTGTTGCAGTAGTATATCGGAAGTTTAAAAAGTGTTCCTGCACTCGCTTTTATTACAAGCGGAGAGATTTTTGCGCTGCTTTTTTTAGGAAGAATTATCCCATCAACATATCCGGCGGCACATGAACGGATAATCATTCCGAGGTTTTGAGGATTTTGGATGCCATCAAGTGCAAGAAGTTTGAAGCTTTTTAAATTTTTTATAGTATTGGCATTTTGGTATGAGGAAGCGATGATGTCTATCGCCACGCCTTGGTCCTGCTTGGCATTTTTGCTTATTCTGCTAAGTGCATTTTTATCGTGGTAAGTTACCTCAATGCCTCTTTTTTTAGCAAGATTAAGTATAGTCTCGACGGCACCGTCAGGCTTGTTTGAGTTTGACATGTGAATTTTGTGTATCTCAATATTGTCATCTTGTAAAACTTCTATAACGACATTCCTGCCATAGAGCGTTATTATCTTCTCAAAATATGCTTTTTTATTTTTATACTCTTGTGAATCTTCCAAAATTTACCTTTTATTTATATGAGCCGAATTTTACACTATTTTTCTGTTTTATTCTCTTCATCAGAATCATCGCTCTTTTTGCGGTAAAGCTCTTTTGTTTTCTTTGAAAATTCTTCAAGGCGAGCAACAACCATTGCGTTTATGCTAGATGGAGGAAATTTGCCATTTTCGTCTGCTTCGCCTGCTTCTACGCCTGTCAATATGGATATTCCTTCGTTTATCGTTTTAACCCCATAGATTTCAAAGCTGCCTTTTTCTACGGCTTCGAGCACCTCTGCTTTTAACATTAGATGTTTTATGTTTGCCTCCGGAATGATAACGCCGTAAAAAGCATTTGAATCTTTGCGCATGCAGATGTCAAAAAAACCTTCAATTTTTTCGTTAACGCCGCCGATAGGCTGAATTTCGCCAAATTGATTTACCGAACCTGTAACGGCTATATTTTGTTTTATCGGCATATTAGATAGCGAAGAGAGAAGAGCGTAAAGCTCCGTAGATGAGGCGCTATCCCCCTCAACCATGGTGTAAGATTGTTCGAACACCAGCGAAGCCGATAGACTAAGCGGGAGATTTTGGGCATATGTTGAGCCTAGATATGAGGTTAAAATCATAACTCCTTTTGAGTGTATCGGGCCGCTAAGTTCGACTTTGCGTTCAATGTCTATAATCTCGCCCTTGCCGATGCGTGTTCTTGCCGTGATTTTTGAAGCTATGCCGAAGTTGTATCCGCCCATGTAGATGTAGCTTAATGCATTGATTTGACCGACAACACTGCCGGTGAGATTAATCATTATTGTGCCTTCGCCAATCTGTTCATAGAGTCTTATCTGGATACGGTTAAGGCGTTCGATGCGAGTCTGGAGCACTTTGTTGATATCGCTCTTGTCAATAACGGAGCGACTCTCTTTTTTAGCCCAATAATCAGCCTCTTTTAGCAAATCTGAAAGCGTTCTAAGATGTGTAGAAAATTTAGCAGAGTGCGAAACTTCCCTTGAGCTATGCTCTATAACTCTGGCTACGGCATTTGGAGTGAGCGGAAGCAAATCGTCTCTTTTGGCAATTGTCCCAATCATTTGTGCATAAAGGTGAATATTCTCACCGCTTCGCGGCATGTCATCTTCAAAATCGGCGGTCACTTTAAAAAGCTCTCCAAAATCGGGGTCGTAGTAGTGTAGAAGATAGTATAGAATCCTCTCTCCTATCAATACAACCTTAACATCCAATGGAATCGGCTCAGGCTCCAGCGAAGTGGTGCTGATAAAAGAGTACTGTTGCGCAAGGGATTCAATTCTTATCTCCTTTGAACGCAGGACGCGTTTAAGCTCTTCATATGCGAATGGCTGCATTAGAAGTTTTCTTGCGTCAAGAACAAGATAGCCGCCGTTAGCCTTATGCAATGCACCGGGTTTAATCATGCTAAAATCAGTTACCAGTGTGCCGACTTGAGATAGGTGCTCAATTTTGCCGATAAGATTTTGATGAATCGGGTTATCTTCATAGACAACCGCAGAGGTCTCATTTTCATCGTGTGTGATAAACAGATTTACACCGTAGCGTGAAAAAGAGGGGGTGTAGAGCTCTCTCATAAATGGCAAAACAGGCATCTCATCCGGCTTCACCAAGAAATCCTGCACATGTTTTATTAGATCATCTTGCAGAGCATCAAGATAATCAATTATTTTTTTTGATTCTTTATATTTCAAACGCACTTCATCAATTAAGGATTCGACAGACTCCTGCGTCATTTTTCGCTCAAGAGCTTTAAACTCTTTTCTTTGAGCCTTATTTAGTTCATTGACATTATGAAGACCATCTTTTACAATTTTTTCAAATTCATTGACTTTCTGCTCAATCTTCTTTTTCTCCTCTCCTCCTATAGCATTATACTCCGTAGCGGTTATGGCTTTTTTGTTTATAACGGGCGCAAATGTGACCCTGTTTTTTGAAGTAGCATTCATAGATATATCATGTCTTCTTGCCTCATCCTGAAGATTGTCAAAAATCTCTGTTTCCTTGTCAATGTACTTTTGGTTAATGGCATCATACTCATTGCGATAAGTATTACCCTCAAACACACTCGGCAGAATCTCTTTTAAAAGCTCAATAAGTTCGTACATCTCATCTTTAAATTTGGCTGCCTGCCCTGAGGGCAGCTCAATTGCAATCGGCTTTCTGTAATCTTTAAAGTTGTTGACATAACACCAGTCGCTTGGAACTTTTTGACCCTTTACCTTTTTTTGTAAAAAATTCATAACGGTTGAGTGTTTGCCGCTTCCGGAAGCTCCCATCGCAAATAGGTTGTATCCGTCTTGTCTGATATTGGCAGCAAAATCGATTGCTTCGAGCGCATTTTTCTGCCCAAAAGGTTGCTCTAGCGGCTCAAGCTCATCAGTAGTTTTAAATGAAAAGAGTGAGGAGTCGCACTTATTGTATAGCTGTGAAATGGATAAAACAGATGCCATAAAGCTCCTTAGTATTGAAACAATTTTTTTAAAGTGGCCTATGTTAAATCAAACAGGCTTATTTAATGATTAAAATAGTGTTATACTCAATAAAATAGAAATCGGAGAGTTTAAATGGATAGCAGAATTGATGAGATAGTAGCACAAATGAAAACTCTTGAAAATGAGTTAATGGATGAGTTGAAAAAGAAGGAGGATGAGTTTTTTTACACACTTGAAGATAAAAAAGTTAAATTTGAAGAGAGTGTTGTAAAAGAGGGCAGAGCAAAAATAGTCAGCTCAATAAAATACCTATCCTCTTTTCCTGTTTTGGTAATTTTAACAATACCATTTATCTGGTCTATGATGATACCCGCACTCATAGCAGATATTTTTGTCACTATCTATCAGGCGGTCTGCTTTCCGATATTTAAAATACCAAAAGTAAAAAGGAAAGATTATATAATCATCGACAGATACAATCTTTTTTATCTAGACAGAGTTGAGAAGATAAACTGCTGGTACTGCGAATATTTCAATGGTGTAATAGGCTATACGAGGGAAATTGCAGCAAGAAGTGAGCAGTTTTGGTGTCCCATAAAACACTCAAAACCGCAAATTGACATGCACTCAAGATATAATAAATTTTTTCATTTTGGCGATTATGAAACTTATAGACAAGAGCTGGAGAAGAGAAGGTCAAACTTTAAGGATTTGGAGTGTGAAGTTTAAATTATTTGATATCTATTTTATCAATAAGGAGGTAGAGATATGAGCCAGAAGATGCAAACAAAAGCCGAAGAACTAAAAGACCAGGTTTGCGGGATGAATGTATCAATTGATTCTAAATATTCTTACCGCTATAAAAGTGAGGATTACCGATTTTGCTCTGAGCACTGTCTTGTCAAATTTAAGGCTCATCCTGAAGATTATCTCAAAAAAGAGAGTTCTGATACGCTTATAACAGATAAAGAATCAATCTGCACTAATGAAAATCTCTGCCATGTAAACACCCAGACGCCTTACATTGATGAAAAGGCGACAAAATACACATGTCCGATGCATCCTGAAATAGTTCAAGACCATGCAGGAACTTGTCCTAAATGCGGTATGGCACTTGAGCCTATTGTCGTAAAAGCAGTTAAAGAAAAAAATGAAGAACTCATAGATATGAGTCGTCGTTTTTGGGTTAGTACGGCTCTTTCTATTCCGGTGTTTGCTTTAGCAATGATTGCAGACTTACTGCCTTCATTATTGCCGAGTTCATTAAGCATGAAGATAGTTCAATGGATAGAGTTTTTACTAGCTACTCCTGTTGTTTTTTGGGGAGGCTGGCCGTTCTTTGTCCGAGGTTACAAATCTCTGCAAACAATGAATTTAAACATGTTCACGCTGATTGCCATAGGTGTGTTCGTTGCTTGGGCTTATAGTTTGGTCGCCTTGTTTATGCCGCATATTTTTCCGCCTATGATGCAGATGAGTGATGGTATGGTTCATGTATATTTTGAAGCGGCAGCGGTAATTACAACGCTTGTACTTTTAGGACAGGTGCTTGAATTGCGCGCTCGCTCTCAAACCAACGCAGCAATCAGACTTTTGCTAGAGCTTGCTCCAAACACGGCACGAATAGTTAGAAAAAACGGCAATGAAGAGGATATAGCGCTGGAAAATGTTCAAGTCGGAGATGTTTTGCGTGTTCGTCCTGGCGAAAAAGTTCCGGTTGATGGAGTGGTCATAGATGGTGAAAGCAATGTTGATGAGTCGATGGTTACGGGTGAGCCGATTGCGGTAAAAAAGTTTGCAGGTGAGAGAGTTATAGGTGCTACGATTAATGCTAACGGAAGTCTGCTTATGAGAACCCAAAAAATCGGCGCAGACACGCTGCTTTCACAAATCATAGATATGGTTTCACTTGCACAGCGTTCCCGAGCACCTATACAAAAACTGGCTGATGTCGTATCTGGATATTTTGTTCCGGCTGTTATCGGTATCAGCATAATATCGTTTTTTGTTTGGTGGATATGGGGGAGCGAACCTCGTTTGGCGTATGCTGTCGTCAGCGCTGTTTCTGTACTTATTATTGCCTGTCCGTGCGCACTTGGTCTTGCTACGCCAATCTCTATAATGGTAGCAACAGGACGAGGTGCTACGAGCGGAGTATTAATCAAAAATGCCGAAGTTTTAGAAATAATGGAAAAAGTTGATACTCTAGTAGTCGATAAAACAGGAACATTGACAGAGGGAAAACCTAAACTGGTAAATGTACATGTAGAAGATGGATTTAGTGAAAATGAACTCTTGCGTTTAGTTGCTAGTTTGGAGAGAGCGAGTGAGCATCCGCTCTCAGAAGCTATTGTAAACGGTGCAAAAGATAGAGAAGTAGAGTTGGTTAAATCTGATAATTTCAAATCTATAAGCGGCATGGGAATAATAGGCGAAGTTGATGGGCAGACAGTTGCAGTCGGTAATTTAAAACTGTTTGAAAGTTTAAATATAAACGCACTTGAATTGTCAAAAAAAGCAGATATAGAACGCTCTGATGGCAAAATTGTTATGTTAGTTGCCGTTGACTCAACAGCAGTCGGTTTCATCGCCATTACCGACCCTATCAAAGAGAGCACGGCAGAAGCTATTAATAATTTACATGCACAAGGCATAAAAGTAGTGATGCTAACGGGCGACAGCCGAACCACGGCAGAAATTGTTGCAAGAAAACTTGGCATAGATGAAGTACATGCTGAGGTGTTGCCTGAGCAAAAAGCAGAGATAATTAAAGAGTTTCAGGCAAAGGGACGAATAGTTGCTATGGCAGGTGACGGTATAAACGATGCACCTGCACTTGCTCTTGCACATGTTGGCATTGCCATGGGAACAGGAACTGATGTCGCGATGGAGAGTGCCGGTGTTACCTTGGTAAAAGGCGATTTAAGAGGCATAGTCAGAGCAAGAGTGTTAAGCAGAGCAACAATGCGAAATATAAGGCAAAATCTCTTCTTTGCTTTCTTTTACAACTCTGTAGGAATTCCAATTGCCGCAGGCCTGCTCTATCCGTTCTTCGGGATACTGCTCTCGCCTATGATAGCAGCGGCGGCAATGAGTTTTAGCTCCGTATCGGTAATTACCAACTCACTTAGGCTTAGAGGAATAAAACTCTAAGCTTTGCAAGTCCTTAGTCAGTTATATTATAAACAATCTCAGTCTCGTTTTTTATTACTTTGATTTCTCCAATACTCAAACCTTCTATCTCCAAGGACATAAACTCTTTCATGGAGTTTATGTTGTTTTGCGCAACTGCTCTTAGCACCAAACCTCTGTAAGCCTTTGCCCAGTGACTTACACTCTTGCCCTCTTTTAAAAATTTCAGTGTCGTGTATGGTTTTTTGATTTCGTAGAACTTATCATAATATCCGGCACGCAAATCTAAAATATCACTATTTGCAAGATATAAATCAAGTTGATATGAAAATCTATCTCTGTAAAATTTATCAGGTACAAAACCGCCGATGTTATTTCCCTGTTTTACTTTGTAGTTTGCTATTGTATCTCCGCCGAGCAAGGGTCCGTAAAGGTTTGAAAATATTATCGTGTTGGATTTTGCATACTTTTTGGCTTTTTCATCAAGTAAGTCAAAATTTAGATACTCATAGGCAACTCCGTCATACCGCTCAATAGCGCACATAAGGGGAGAGTTGAAGATGTCGTTTATATATGGCTTGCAGTCGCTAAATTTTTTAAACCCGAAAAGTTCTTTTATCCTGTTTTCATCGTTATTTTTTACTACATCGTTGTACTCATTTAGTATATTATCTCTTGCACTGTTGGAACCAAAAAGCTCTTTTTTTGCTTCATTACCACCGCTTTTTTTACTCTCGGCGGGGGAAAATAATATCTTTAACATATGAACACATCCTTTAAAATATGTGGAAATCAGTAAATTATAGAAGCAAATAATAGCTGATTTTACATAAAGAGTTAGATATTATATTTTTTTAGATAAAAACTCTTGACATTGGATATATATTGCACTATAATTCTGGCTCAAATTCGATGCCGACATAGCTCAGTTGGCTAGAGCAGCTGATTTGTAATCAGCAGGCCCGGGGTTCGAATCCTCGTGTCGGCACCATTGAATGCGAGAATATTAGAAACAGTGTTAGACCAGATAAAACATTAAATTGTATAGATGGTGAGATAGTCAAGTGGCCAACGACGGCGGACTGTAAATCCGCTCCCTACGGGTTCAGAGGTTCGACTCCTCTTCTCACCACCATTTCAATGGCACATGCGGGCGTAGCTCAGTTGGCTAGAGCGTCAGCCTTCCAAGCTGAGGGTCGAGGGTTCGAGTCCCTTCACCCGCTCCATTGAAACATTCTGGAAGCTGAAGTACAATTTCAACCTACTTCATACTAGTCTTATTGTTTATATTTATAATATATGCACGGCTATCTACACAAAATAATCTGATATTTAAAAATTATGCAATTATTGCTTGTTGTTTTTTACTCTATTTTTTCACTCTGCTCTCGTGGCTCAGGGGTAGAGCACTTCCTTGGTAAGGAAGAGGTCGGCGGTTCAAATCCGCTCGTGAGCTCCATTAGATAAAAAATAGGTAAAATTTAAGCAATAATTGAATAATTTTTGGGTATAATTCCATTTCTATTCACAAATTAAGTCGGAGGACACTATGGCAAAAGAAAAATTTGCGCGTAATAAACCACACTGTAACATTGGTACTATCGGTCACGTTGACCATGGTAAAACTACATTAACAGCGGCAATTACGGCAGTATTGGCAGTAACAAACGGTGCAAAAATGATGGATTACGATCAAATCGATAATGCTCCAGAAGAGCGTGAGCGTGGTATTACAATTGCTACATCACACGTAGAGTACGAAACAAATAATCGTCACTATGCACACGTTGACTGTCCAGGTCACGCGGATTATGTTAAAAACATGATTACCGGTGCTGCACAAATGGATGGTGCTATCTTAGTTGTTTCAGCAGCTGATGGTCCAATGCCACAAACTCGTGAGCACATTCTTCTTTCTAAGCAAGTTGGTGTTCCATATATCGTTGTTTTCATGAACAAAGAAGATATGGTTGACGATGAAGAATTATTAGAATTAGTTGAGATGGAGATTCGTGAACTTCTTGACATGTATGATTTCCCGGGCGATGATACTCCAATCATAGCTGGTTCTGCTAAAGAAGCATTAGAAGAAGCAAAAACTGGTACTCTTGGACCATGGTCAGCGAAAATTCAAAAACTTATGGCTGCAGTTGATGAGTATATCCCACAACCAGTTCGTGAAGTTGACAGAGATTTCTTAATGCCGGTTGAGGATGTTTTCTCAATTTCAGGTCGTGGAACAGTTGTAACAGGCCGTATTGAGCGTGGTACAGTTAAAATCGGTGATGCAATTGAAATCGTAGGTATCCGTGATACTCAAAAAACTACTGTTACTGGTATCGAAATGTTCCGTAAAGAAATGGATCAAGGTTTAGCAGGAGATAACTGTGGAATTCTTGTTCGTGGTATCGGTAAAGATGATGTTGAGCGTGGTCAAGTACTTTGTAAGCCGGGTACGATTAATCCTCACACTAAATTTACAGCTGAGATTTATGTACTAAGTAAAGAGGAAGGTGGTCGTCATACTCCATTCTTTACAAATTACCGTCCACAATTCTATGTTCGTACAACAGATGTTACCGGTGCAATTCACTTACCTGAAGGTACAGAGATGGTTATGCCAGGTGATAACGTAAGTATTACTGTTGAGCTAATTCACCCAATCGCTATGGAAAAAGGTACTAAGTTCGCTATCCGTGAGGGTGGAAGAACAGTTGGTGCTGGTGTTGTAGCTGAGATTCTTGCATAATTCGCTTTTGCGAATTTGCACTAATCCTTTAATAAGGTTAATAACATGAGAGAAGCAATACATTTAGGATGTGAAAAGTGTACTCGTCGTAACTATCACACAACTAAAAACAAAAAAACTCACACTGAAAAATTTTCAGTAAAAAAATATTGTAAGTTTTGTCGTGAACATACTCTTCACAAAGAGATGAAACTCTAATATAGTTGCAATTTAAGCTTAAGTCTTTCGACTTGGCTTTATTGTTTTTAAATAGGCGTGTAGCTCCAACGGTTAGAGCACCGGATTCCAAATCCGGGTGTTGGGAGTTCGAATCTCTCTACGCCTGCCACATTAATTATTTGTAAAGCTTTAGAGCTTTATCTGTAATTAATGACTATTAGGAAAGTTAAATGAATTTAGGTACACATATTAGAAATGCAAGATTAGAGCTAAGCAAAGTCATTTTTCCTACTAAAGGTCAAGTTAAACAAGCTTATATCTCTGTTATAATTGTTGTAACAGCAATAGCTGCTTTTTTGGCTCTAGTTGATTTAGTTATGTCATCAGTTATGTCAGCAATCTTAGGTTAAGGGGTGGCAATGGAGAAGAAAAAAAGTAATCATCAATGGTACTCTATACAAACATATGGAAATGAGAGAACAGTTCGTTTAGCAATTCTAAATATGATAGAAGAGATGGGATTACAAGATAAAATAACAGATGTTATAGTTCCTACAGAAGATGTTATTGAAGTTAAAGACGGTAAGAAAAAAATAAGCGAAAGATCGCTTTATTCAGGTTATGTATTTGCTAGAATAGATCTTACTACCGAGGTTCAACACCTTATACAGTCTATACCAAAAGTATCTGGATTTATTGGTGAAGCAAATACGCCTACACCGCTAAGCGAACATGATATAAATGTAATATTAGATCGCGTTCAAAACCGAGCAGCACCAAAGCCAAAAGTATTTTTTGACAGCGGTGAAACTGTGCGTATTACAGATGGACCGTTTGCAAACTTTACGGCAACTGTGGATGAGTATGATTTAGAGCATGGAACTCTAAAACTTAATGTTTCGATTTTTGGTAGAGCGACTCCGGTTGATATCTCTTACACTCAAGTTGAGAAGATAATTTAAATTTTAAAAAGGAAAAAAAGATGGCAAAAAAAATAATGGGCTATATTAAGCTACAAATCGAAGCTGGCAAAGCAACACCTGCACCACCAGTTGGACCAGCTTTAGGACAGCGTGGTGTTAACATCATGGAATTTACTAAAGCATTCAATGAAAAAACAAAAGATAAAATGGGATTTAAAGTTCCTGTTGTAATTACTGTTTATACTGACAAAAGTTTTACTTTTATAGTAAAACAGCCACCGGCTTCAGCACTATTAATGCATGCAGCAGGTCTTAAAGGCGGTTCAAGTAATCCACTTAAAAACAAAGTGGCAAAGATTACTCGTGCTCAGTTAATGGAAATTGTAAATAGAAAAATTGAAGATTTAAATACAGATGATAAAGAAGCAGCAGCTAATACAATTGCTGGTTCAGCTCGCTCAATCGGTATCGAAATAATAGACTAGTTTCTAAACATATCATCGACCACAGTGATATAAAACTTTGTGGCAGAATTACATAGGAGAATTTGACAATGAGCAAAAGATATAAACAACTAATAGAGAAAATAGATATAACTAAAGCATACAGCATGGATGAAGCATCTAATGTTGTAAAAAGCCTAGTAAGTGCAAAGTTTGATGAAACAGTTGAAGTTGCATTAAACCTAAATGTAGATCCAAGACATGCTGACCAGATGATTCGTGGTGCAATAGTACTTCCTCACGGTACAGGTAAAACAGTTCGTGTTGCAGTTTTTGCTAAAGGCGTTAAAGCTGATGAAGCTAAAGCTGCCGGTGCTGACATCGTTGGTACTGATGATTTAGTACAACAGATTAAAGATGGTATTTTCAACTTTGATATAGTTGTTGCTGCACCTGACTGTATGGGTCTTGTTGGTCAAATCGGTCGTATTCTAGGGCCAAAAGGTATGATGCCAAACCCTAAAACAGGTACTGTAACACCAGATGTTGCAACTGCTGTTAAAAATGTTAAGGGTGGTCAAGTAAATTTCCGTGTTGACAAAAAAGGAAATATACATGCAGGTATCGGCAAAGCAAGCTTTGATGCAAATAAAATAGCGGAAAACTTAGCATCTTTTGTTAAAGCTATTAATAGACACAAGCCTGCATCTGCTAAAGGCCGTTATATTAAAACTTGTGCACTTAGTTTAACAATGAGTCCTGCCGTTAGACTTGATGTTTTACAATTAATAGATATTAAATAAGCAGTAGTTTTTAGTGCTTTATTCGTAAAGCACTATCAAGTTACTACTTTGGTAACTGCATTTTATGGACTGAAGATATAGGAGCGAAAGCTTAATATGTTAATTAATAATTAGCATGCCTGTTGAAGTGTTGTCTGGAAAGGAGATATTCTATGACAAAAACACAAAAAGCTGAAATTATTGAAGTACTTTCAAATGAATTCAAGGATGCTCAAAGTGTAATCTTCTGTGATTACAAAGGATTAGGCGTTTCTAAACTTGAAAATTTGAGAAAAATGGCTCGTGCTAAAGATGCAAAAGTTCAAGTTGTTAAAAACACTTTGGCAACAATCGCATTGGCTAACGCAGAACTTACAGGTGTTGAGCTAAAAGATACTAATATTTTAGTATGGGGAGCGGATTCTGTTGCTACTTCTAAAGTAGTTGCTGATTTTGCTAAAGATAATGACCAGTTTATTATCAAGTCTGCTTATGTTGACCGTGCACCGGCTGATGCTGCTAAAGTTGAAGCGTTTGCTAAACTTCCTGGTCGCGAAGAGCTTCTTGCTATGCTTGCTGCTACTTGGATGGCGCCGATTACATGTTTTACAATCGGACTTGATGCGTTAAGACAAAAAAAAGAAGCTTAATAATTAAGCTTTTGCATTGATAACGGAACTATTTCCGATATCGTATAAATAAAAAAAATAAAATTAAGGAGCTATATTATGGCTATAACTAAACAAGATGTATTAGAGTTTATCTCAGGACTTTCTGTATTAGAACTTTCTGAATTGGTAAAAGAGTTTGAAGAAAAATTTGGTGTATCTGCTCAGCCTGTTGCTGTTGCTGGTGGTGCTGTAGCAGCTGCTGCTGTTGAAGAGCAAACAGAATTCAATGTTGTTATTCTTGATGCTGGCGATAAAAAAATCAATGTAATTAAAGTTGTTCGTGCTCTTACAGGTTTAGGTCTAAAAGAAGCTAAAGACGCAACAGAAAATGTACCTTCAACAATCAAAGAGGGTGTAGATAAAGAAACAGCTATGGATGCTAAAAAGCAACTAGAAGAAGCTGGTGCAAAAGTAGAAGTTAAATAATTTTTACTACATAGTCGTGGGCACAGAAAAATTAGTTTTTCTGTGTATTCCACGAACTTTTGGGCGCTTTTGCGAATGGATATTTATCCCTTCGTAAAAGTGCCCTTATGTCGTTTATAAGCACTGTAAAAGAGCTCTAACTTTTGAGCTAAAAATCATCTAGGGACGCCTAGATACGATAACCTTAATCTTTAAGATTAAGTCTTAATAACAACTCATCGAGGTAGCCTATGTTAAATACTTTATATTCCGGAAATCGTCTTCGTGTAGACTTCGCTAAAACCCCTCAACAAATAGAAGTACCGAATTTACTACAACTACAACAAAGTTCATATAACAAGTTTTTAATGCTTGATGAAAAAGACAGATCACAAAGTGGTGTTGAGACTGTATTTCAATCAGTTTTTCCTATTCACGATACTCAAAACAGATTGACTGTTGAGTATATTGACAGTGAAGTCGGCAAACCAAAATATACGGTCAGAGAGTGTATGGAACGCGGTCTTACTTACGCAGTATCACTAAGAATGAAAACTCGTCTTGTTCTTTGGGATAGAGATGAAAATACAAAAGAAAAATTAGGTGTAAAAGACATTAAAGAGCAAAGTATATTTGTTCGTGATATTCCGCTAATGACAGAGAGAACATCATTTATTATTAATGGTGTTGAGAGAGTTGTCGTAAATCAGCTTCATCGTTCACCGGGTGTAATTTTTAAAGAAGAAGAGTCGTCAACATCTGGCAACAAACTTATCTATACCGGTCAAATTATCCCGGATCGCGGCTCTTGGTTATATTTTGAGTATGATCCAAAAGATATTTTGTATATGAGAATAAATAAACGCCGTAAAGTTCCTGTAACAATTATGTTCCGTGCGCTTGGCTACTCTAAACAAGATATTTTAAAGCTGTTTTATCCAATTCAAAAAATCAGTATTGTTGAAAATAGATTTTTAATGCCATTTAATCCAAATGACTATTCGGCAAGATTAACATACGATTTAATTGATAAAAACGGTAAAGTACTTTTAGCTTCCGGTAAGAGATTATCAGCTAAAAAATCACAAAAATTTATTGAAGACGGGTTACAAGAGGTTGAATATCCTTTAGAAGTATTGATGGACCGTTATTTGGCAAAACCAATTATAGATCCAGAAACCGGAGAAGTTCTTTTTGATACCATGACTCGTATGGACGAAACTAAGCTTAAAAAAATGAGTGAAATAGGCGTGAAGAGTTTTAGTATTGCGAACGACTTGGCAGAAGGCGTTGACGGATCAATAATTAACGCATTTAATGCTGATGTTGATTCACTAAAATTACTAAAGCAGACTGAAGATATTGAAGATGAAAATGATTTGTCAGCAATTCGTATCTATAAAGTTATGAGACCTGGCGAACCGGTAACAAAAGAAGCAGCAAAAGTTTTTGTAAACCAACTTTTCTTTGATCCGGAGAGATATGACTTAACTAAAGTCGGTCGTATGAAGATGAATCACAAGCTTGGGCTAAATATTCCTGAGTATGTGACTGTACTAACTCATGAAGATATTATAGAATCTGTAAAATATGTTATTAAAGTTAAAAACGGTCAAGGTCATATTGATGATAGAGATCACCTTGGTAATCGCCGTATTCGTTCAATCGGCGAGCTTTTAGGGAATGAGTTACACAATGGTCTGATTAAGATGCAAAAAGCGATTCGTGACAAACTCTCAACAATGAGCGGTCCAATGAATGAGCTTATGCCGCATGATTTAATCAACTCTAAAATGATTACTTCAACAATTATGGAATTTTTCTCAGGCGGACAACTTTCACAATTTATGGACCAAACAAATCCGCTGTCTGAAGTTACTCATAAGCGTCGTCTATCGGCTCTTGGTGAGGGCGGTTTAGTTAAAGAGCGTGCCGGCTTTGAGGTGCGTGATGTTCACCCTACTCACTATGGTAGAATTTGTCCGATTGAGACTCCAGAGGGTCAAAATATCGGTCTTATCAATACTCTTGCAACTTACTCTAAAGTAAATGAGCATGGATTTATTGAAGCTCCGTATAAAGTGATGAAAGACGGAAAAATTACCAATGAGATTGTTTATCTTACGGCAACTCAAGAAGAGGGCAAGAAGATTGCAGCAGCGTCAAATAAACTTGATAAAGATGGCCAGTTTATAGATAAGATGGTTGTAACGAGATATGACGGTGAGATACTGCACCGTCCAGTTGGCGATTGTGAATATGCGGACCTTTCATCGCACATGGTTGTTGGTGTAGCAGCTTCTCTTATTCCATTCTTGGAACATGATGATGCTAACCGTGCACTTATGGGTTCAAACATGCAACGCCAAGCAGTGCCTCTTATTAAGCATGAAGCTCCAATGGTTGGGACAGGTGTTGAAAAACTTGTTGCACGCGACTCTTGGGAGTGTGTTAAGGCTAAGCGTTCCGGTATTGTAGAAAAAGTTGACGGCAAGCATATTTATATAATGGGCGATGATGATGGAGATATCTATATAGATTACTATCCATTACAAAAAAATCTTCGCACAAACCAAAACACATCATTTGGACAAAAACCGATTGTTAAAATTGGACAAAAAATTGAAAAAAATCAGATAATTGCTGATGGTCCAAATATGGATCAAGGCGAGCTGGCACTTGGCGTTAATGCTATGGTTGCTTTCATGCCGTGGAATGGTTACAACTTTGAGGATGCTATCGTAATTTCTGAGAGATTAATTCGTAAAGATGCATTTACTTCAGTTCATATATATGAAAAAGAAGTTGAAGCAAGAGAGTTAAAGCATGGTGTTGAAGAGATTACTCGTGATATTCCAAATGTTAGAGATGATGAACTTGCTCATCTTGATGAGAGCGGTATCGTTAAAATAGGTACAACTGTACTAGGCGGTATGATATTAGTCGGTAAGGTTTCTCCAAAAGGCGAAGTTAAGCCGACTCCTGAAGAGAGACTTCTTCGTGCAATTTTTGGCGAAAAAGCCGGACATGTTATAAACAAGTCACTCTATTGTCCTCCAAGTATGGAGGGTGTTGTAGTTGATGTTAAAATCTTTACTAAAAAAGGTTACGACAAAGATTCTCGCACGCTTGAACTTGAAAAAGAGGAGCGAGATTATTTAGAACGAGAGCACTATGACAGACTTCTTATGATTGACAAAGAGGAGATGTTAAGAGTTACCAAGCTTCTTACAAAAGAGCCTCTTATTGTTGATATTAAAATCGGTAATACTAACTATAAAGCCGGCGATATAATCAATGGTGAAGATTTAGTTGAAGTAAACCGTTTTGCTATGAATGCAATCATTAAATCATTTAGTGAAGATATTCAAGCAGAGTACAATAAAACTAAAAACTATTTTCAAAAAGAGAAGAGACTTTTCCGCGATGAGCATGAAGAGAAGCTTAATATTTTAGAAAAAGACGACATTTTGCCAAATGGCGTTGTTAAGTATGTGAAAATATATATTGCTACAAAACGACAGCTAAAAGTCGGTGATAAAATGGCAGGACGCCATGGAAACAAGGGTATTGTTTCTATTATTGTTCCTGAAGTTGATATGCCGTATATGGAAGACGGAAGAAGCGTTGATGTATGTCTAAATCCGCTTGGTGTACCGTCTCGTATGAATATCGGTCAAATTTTAGAGATGCACTTAGGTATGGCAGGTCGTGAACTCGGTAACCAAATCTTAGAGCAGTTTGAGAGCAAGCAAAAAGATTTCATAGAGAACCTTCGTTCCAAAATGATTGAAATTGCAGATGTTGCAAACATGATGAATGCTGCGCAAGTAATAGGTGAAATGAGTGATGAGATATTTTTAGGATATGCTCGTGACTGGTCAAAAGGTGTTAAATTTGCATCTCCTATATTTGAGGGTGTAAATACTGAGGAGTTTGAAAAACTTTTCAAATTAGCTAAGATGAGCAGTGACGGTAAAGTAGTTCTTTATAACGGTTTAACCGGAGAGAAGATAAAAGAGCGTGTAAATGTCGGTTATATGTATATTCTTAAACTTCATCACTTGGTTGATGAAAAAATTCATGCGCGCTCAACTGGACCATACTCTCTTGTAACTCAACAACCTGTCGGCGGTAAAGCACTGTTTGGTGGACAAAGATTTGGAGAGATGGAAGTTTGGGCTCTTGAAGCTTATGGAGCAAGTGCTGTTCTTAAAGAGATGCTAACTATCAAGTCTGATGATGTTGATGGGCGTGTTCGTGCTTATAAAGCGATTACAAAAGGTGAATTGATACCAGAATCCGGTATTCCTGAAACACTGTTTGTATTAACAAAAGAGCTACAATCTTTAGCTCTTGATGTAGAAATTTTTGACGAGGTGCAAGACGATGAGTAAATTAGTAGCTATTGAAGTAACTGAAGAAAAAAGACCAAAAGACATAAAACAACTGCAGTTTCGTTTGGCTGCTCCTGAAAAGATTATGTCTTGGAGTCACGGTGAAGTAAAAAAACCTGAAACTATTAACTATCGTACACTTAAACCGGAGCGAGACGGTCTCTTTTGTGCAAAAATCTTTGGTCCTGTAAGGGATTATGAGTGTCTTTGCGGCAAGTACAAAAAGATGCGCTATAAAGGTGTTGTTTGTGAGAAGTGCGGTGTTGAAGTAACAAGCACTAAAGTTCGTCGTATCCGTATGGGTCACATAGAACTTGTAACTCCTGTTGCACATATCTGGTATGTTAGTTCACTACCTTCTCGTATCGGTACTCTTTTGGGTATCAAAATGAAAGACCTTGAGCGCGTACTTTACTATGAAGCATATATTGTTGAGAGCGGCGGGGAAGCATACTATGATGCTGAAGCAAAAACTCCTGTTTTAAAATATGATGTTTTAAATGAAGAGCAGTATCGTACTTTGGTATCTAGATTTGGCGAGTTAGGCTTTAAAGCTCGTATGGGTGGTGAAGTTGTTCGTGATTTACTTGATTCTATTGACTTGGTTGACGCGTTTTCTCAGCTTAAAGAAGATATTGAGCTAACAAAAAGTGAAGCAAAAAGAAAAACAATTGCTAAAAGATTAAAAGTTATTGAATCTTTTTTAAATTCAGGAAACAATCCGGCATGGATGATGTTAACAATACTTCCTGTTCTTCCGCCCGATTTAAGACCTTTGGTGGCTTTAGACGGCGGTAAATTTGCAGTTTCTGATGTTAATGATTTGTATCGCCGTGTAATAAACCGTAATCAAAGACTTAAGCGTCTAGTAGAGCTGGAAGCACCTGAAATTATTGTTAGAAATGAAAAAAGAATGCTTCAAGAGTCAGTTGATGCACTTTTTGACAACGGTCGTCGTGCAAACGCAGTAAAAGGTGCAAACAAGCGCCCGCTAAAATCTTTAAGCGAAATCATTAAAGGTAAACAGGGTCGTTTTAGACAAAACTTACTTGGTAAGCGTGTTGACTTCTCTGGGCGTACCGTAATTGTTGTTGGACCGTCTTTATCTATGGATGAGTGCGGATTGCCAAAGAAAATGGCTCTAGAGCTGTTCAAACCGCATCTTATTGCAAAACTTGAAGAAAAAGGTTATGCAACTACAGTTAAAGCTGCTAAGAAGATGATTGAAGACAAAACAAATGAAGTTTGGGAGTGTTTAGCAGAGATAGTTGATGGTTATCCGGTTCTGCTAAACCGTGCGCCGACGCTTCATAAGCTCTCTATTCAAGCGTTTCACCCTAAGTTGATTGACGGTAAAGCTATTCAGTTACATCCATTGGTTTGTGCTGCATTCAATGCCGACTTCGACGGTGACCAGATGGCTGTTCACATCCCTTTAAGCTCAGCTGCTATTGCAGAAGCTAAAGTTTTGATGATGGCTTCTATGAATATTCTTCTACCGGCTTCCGGTAAAGCGATTGCAACACCGTCTCAAGATATGGTTCTTGGAATCTATTACATTACATTAGAGAAAAACGGTGTAAAAGGTTCAAATAAACTTTTTGCAAATGTTGATGAAGTAAGAATTGCTATTGAGCACGATGCACTAGATATTCATGCAAAAGTTAGAACTAGAGACGAGGGAAGAATTATTCATACAACCGCTGGTCGTATGCTTCTTAAAGCTGTTCTGCCTGATTTTGTTCCGGCAGAGCTTTGGAACAGAGTTATGAAGAAAAAAGCAATTAATGAGATTGTTGATTATGTTCAAAAACATGGCGGTATCGGTATTACAGCAGGATTCTTGGACAGACTGAAAAATTTAGGTTTCAAGCATGCTACTGAATCAGGTGTATCAATCTCTATCGATGATATTAAGATTCCAGAGGGAAAAGCAGCTAAAATTGCTGATTCAAAAAATAGAGTTTTTGAGATTCAAAAGCAGTATGAAGCCGGTCTTTTAACAGAACAAGAGAGATACAATAAAATTATTGATGTTTGGACAGATACAAACAATACTTTGGCAACTCAGATGATGGATTTGGTTCAAACTGATAAAAATGGTTTCAACTCTATCCATATGATGGCAGATTCTGGCGCTCGTGGTTCTGCAGCTCAAATTCGTCAGCTAGCCGGTATGCGTGGATTGATGGCTAAGCCAAGCGGTGAAATTATTGAAACCCCGATTATCTCTAACTTTAAAGAGGGTCTTAATGTAATCGAGTACTTTATTTCAACTCACGGTGCTAGAAAAGGTCTTGCCGATACTGCACTTAAAACAGCAAATGCTGGATATTTGACTCGTAAACTAGTTGATGTTGCGCAAAATGTTAAAGTTGTTGAGCATGATTGTCATACGCATGAAGGTATTGAGATATCTGATATCAGTGATCAAAATACTCTAATTGAGTCGCTTGAAGATAGATTAAACGGCAGAGTTTTAGCCGATGATGTTATTGACCCAATAAGCAATGAGATACTTTATGCAGAGGGAACTCTACTTGATGAAGTAAGTGCAAAGGTTATATCAGAAGCCGGAATAAAAACAGCTTATATCAGAACACCGACTACATGTAAAAGTGAAAATGGTATTTGTGCTCTTTGTTATGGGGTGAATCTTGCTACTGGACACATTGTTCGTAGGGGTGAGGCAGTCGGTATTATTGCTGCCCAGTCAATCGGTGAGCCTGGTACTCAGCTGACTCTTAGAACATTCCACGTTGGTGGAACGGCTAGTTCAACTGCTCAAGAGAGACAAGTTGTTGCTGAAAAAGAGGGCTTTATCCGTTACTATAACCTTAAAACTTATGCTTCTAAAGAGGGTAAAAATATAGTAGCAAATCGTAGAAATGCTGCTGTGCTTTTAGTAGAACCTAAAATTAAAGCTCCGTTTGCAGGAAAAGTTGAAATTCAAACTATCCATGATGAAGTAATCATCAGTGTGTCATCAAAAACTGAAACTATTCGTTATGTACTTCGTAAAAACGAAATTGCTAAGCCAAATGAGTTAGCAGGTGTTGGCGGACAAATTGAAGGTAAATACTACTTCCCGTATGAGAGTGGTACTGAAGTAAAAGAGCATGAATCTATCGTTGAAACTATTAAAGATGGTTGGAATGTACCAAGCCGTATTCCTTACGCATCTGAAGTTTTAGTTGCAAATGGTGCGCCTGTTACTCAAAAAATTCTTGCAAAAGAAGAGGGTACTGTTAAGTATTTCCTTCTAAAAGGTGATTATTTAGAGAGAATTGAAGGTCTTAAGCCTGGTTATGAAGTAGTTGAAAAAGGTCTTTTTGCAACTGTGGTAGATGTTAATAACCGTGAAGCGGTAAGACACTATATTGCACGCGGTTCTATAATCGTTGTGGAAGATGATGCAGTTGTAGATTCTAAAACTGTTATAGCTAAGCCAAAAAATGATGAATCAACTGTGATTGCTGAGTGGGATCCATACTCTAATCCGGTTATTTCTGAGACAAACGGTGTAGTTCATTTTGAAGATATTATCATCGGAACAACGGCAACGGAGCAGTACGATGAGCTAACAGGTAAAACTCGTTTGATGATTAGTGATCATATCTCTGCCGAATACAAACCGACAATCGTTCTTGCAAGTGAAGACGGTGAGCTTTTAAGATACCAAGTTCAGCCAAAAACATCTATCTATGTTGAAGATGGCGCTAAAGTTAAAGTAGCGGATATTATTGCAAAAACACCAAAAGCGCTTCAAAAGTCAAGCGATATTACCGGAGGTCTTCCTCGTGTAAGTGAGCTTTTTGAGGGTCGCCGTCCAAAAGCAACAGCTCTTATATCTGAGATTGATGGAAATGTAACATTTGGAAAATCACTTCGCGGTAAAATAAGGATAATGGTTGCATCTGATAGCGGTATTGTTAAAGAGTACTTTGTTGACAAATCACATACTCCGGTTGTAAATACAGGCGACTTTGTTCACGCTGGTGAGAGACTGACTTCAGGTATTATCTCTTCACATGAGCTGCTTCGTATTATGGGTGTTAAAGCACTCTATAACTACCTTGTAAGTGAAGTACAACAAGTTTATCGTTCACAAGGTGTAAATATTTCTGATAAGCATATTGAGGTAATATTTACTCAAATGCTTAGACAGGTTAAAATTGTAAAATCTGGTGACACTAAATTTATAGAGGGTGATTTAATCTCTAAAGCTAAGTTTGCACAAGAAAATGAAAAGATTATTAAATTAGGCGGTCGTCCATCGATTGCTGAGCCATTCCTGGTTGGTATTACTCGTGCAGCTGTTTCAGCTGATAGTATTATCTCTGCTGCATCATTCCAAGATACTACAAAAGTATTGACAGAAGCTGCAGTAAGTGCAAAAATAGATGACTTAAATGACCTTAAAGAGAATGTAATCATTGGTCGTACAATTCCTGTTGGAACTGGTATCTACAAAGATCAAGAGATAGTTTTCGGAACTTATGAGGATTAATATCCTCATAAAGTAATTTAAAGCAAATATTTTATTCTACATTTATGCAATAGCTATTATTTCTCACATAAAACGCCATATATTAATTTGCACTTAAATTAAGCATTTATTTATTATATTTTTATTATAATCACGCGTCTATAACTCCCTAAAAAATAGTGAGTTAAATTCTACTGGAAAAATTAAGTAAAGGAATTGTATGCCTACAATCAATCAATTGATTCGCAATGAGCGTAAACGCGCGGTTAAAAAATCAAAATCGCCGGCTCTTGTATCATGTCCACAGCGTCGTGGTGTTTGTACTCGTGTTTACACAACAACACCAAAAAAACCTAACTCGGCTTTAAGAAAAGTTGCAAAAGTTCGTTTAACTTCAGGTTTTGAAGTTATTTCTTATATCGGTGGTGAGGGTCACAACCTTCAAGAGCACTCAATCGTTCTTGTTCGTGGTGGTCGTATCAAAGATTTACCTGGTGTTAAGTACCATATCGTTCGTGGTGCATTAGATACTGCAGGTGTTGCTAATCGTACGGTTGCTCGTTCTAAATACGGAACTAAGAGACCTAAGAAAAAGTAAAAAAAAGTAGCACAGGATATATCTTAAGTGATATATTTTGAGTAAATTTAAAAAAAATTGAAGTAAGGAAAATTACAAATGAGAAGAAGAAAAGCTCCCGTTCGTGAAATTATGCCAGATCCAGTTTATGGAAGCAAAGTTTTAACGAAATTTATCAATAAGATTATGTATGATGGTAAAAAAAGCACAGCTGAAAAAATTATTTACAGCGCTTTAGATATCATAAGTTCTCGTGGTGAGAAAGTTGGTATCGATACATTTAACAATGCTATTGAAAACATTAAACCAATTATTGAAGTTAAAAGTCGCCGTGTTGGTGGTGCTACTTATCAAGTTCCAGTAGAAGTGCGCCCAGTGCGTCAATTATCTCTAGCAATTAGATGGTTAGTTGATGCTTCTCGTAAAAGAAACGAGAGAACAATGGCTGAGAGATTAGCAAATGAATTAATGGATGCTTCATCTGATAAAGGTAACGCATTTAAGAAAAAAGAAGATACTTATCGTATGGCTGAAGCAAATAAAGCATTTGCTCACTATCGTTGGTAATAGGATAAATTTATGGCAAGATCACATAAACTAGAAGATGTAAGAAATATTGGTATTGCTGCTCACATTGATGCGGGTAAAACTACAACAACTGAGAGAATATTATTTTATACAGGGCGTGAGCATAAAATAGGTGAGGTTCATGATGGCGCTGCTACTATGGACTGGATGGAACAAGAGCAAGAGCGTGGTATTACTATTACTTCTGCTGCAACAACATGTGAATGGGATGGCAAGCAGATTAATATTATCGACACTCCGGGTCACGTTGACTTTACTATTGAAGTTGAGAGATCTATGCGTGTTCTTGATGGTGCCGTATCAGTATTTTGTGCTGTTGGCGGTGTTCAACCTCAATCTGAAACAGTTTGGAGACAAAGAAATCGTTATGGCGTGCCATCAATCGTATTTGTTAACAAAATGGACAGAACAGGTGCAAACTTTTATGAAGTTGAGAGACAAATTCGTGATCGTTTAAAAGGCAATCCGGTTCCAATTCAGCTTCCTATCGGGCAAGAAGAGAGTTTTGCAGGTATAGTAGATCTTGTGAAAATGAAAGCTATTATATGGGATAAAGATGCTGAAATGGGATCTAACTATCATGTGGAAGAAATTCCGGCAGATATGTTAGATAAAGCTGCAGAATATCGTGAAAAAATGATTGAATCAATATCTGAAGTTGATGGTAATGAGCACCTAGCTGAAAAATATTTAGAGGGTGAAGCATTAACTGAAGAAGAGATTATTGCAGGAATTAAAGCTGCTACAATCGGTATGCATATTGTTCCGATGACTGCTGGAACTGCATTTAAAAACAAAGGTGTTCAAACTCTTCTTGATGCTGTTGTTGCATATCTTCCGTCTCCAGTTGAGTGCGCTCCGATCAAAGGAACGATGATGGATGACGAAACTGTTGAAGTTGTTGTTCCATCAACTGATGATGGTAAATTTGCATCATTGGCGTTTAAGATTATGACAGACCCATTTGTTGGAACATTGACTTTTATCCGTGTTTACCGCGGTTCACTAGAAGCAGGTTCATTTGTTCATAACTCAACAAAAGATAAGAAAGAGCGCATAGGCCGTATTGTTAAGATGCATGCTATCAAACGCGAAGAGATTAAAGAGATTTATGCCGGCGAAATCGGTGCAGTTGTTGGTCTTAAATACACAACTACTGGAGATACTCTTTGTGATCCGGATGATACGGTTGTTCTAGAGCGTATGGTTTTCCCAGAACCGGTTATCTCTGTTGCAGTTGAGCCAAAAACTAAAGCTGACCAAGAAAAAATGGGTCTTGCTCTAGGTAAACTTGCTGCTGAAGATCCATCTTTTAGAGTTCGTACAGATGAAGAGACAGGTCAAACTATTATCTCAGGAATGGGTGAACTTCACCTTGAAATCCTAGTTGACCGTATGAAGAGAGAGTTTAAAGTAGAAGCTGAAGTTGGCGCGCCACAGGTTTCTTACCGTGAAACTATCAAAGATACAGTTAACCAAGAGTACAAGTATGCTAAGCAATCAGGCGGTCGTGGTGCATTTGGGCATGTTTACTTAACAATCAAGCCGGGTGAAGCTGGTACAGGTTTTGTTTTCCACAATGAAATCAAAGGTGGAGCAGTTCCAAAAGAGTATATTCCAGCTGTTGAAAAAGGTTGTGCAGAGACCATGAGCAATGGTGTACTTGCGGGTTATCCGATGGAAGATATCGATATTACTCTATATGATGGTTCATATCATGAAGTTGACTCAAACGAAATGGCATTTAAACTTGCTGCTTCAATGGGCTTCAAAGAGGGATGTAGAAAAGCTAGACCGGCTATACTAGAGCCACTTATGAAAGTCGAAGTAGAAGTTCCAGAAGCTTATATGGGAGATGTAATCGGTGACCTTAACCGTCGTCGTGGACAAGTTAGCAATATGAGTGACCGTTCAGGTAACAAAATTGTTGATGCGTTTGTTCCACTTGCAGAGATGTTTGGTTACTCAACTGATCTTCGTTCTGCTACTCAAGGTAGAGCTACTTACTCTATGGAATTCGATCATTATGAAGAAGTTCCAAGAAATGTATCTGAAGAGATCATTAAAAAGAGAAATGGCTAGACAAATTTAATAATACTTCTTTTTAGAAGTATTATTACCCTCTTATTTTTCTAAAAAACTTAACAATCAGCCTAAAAAATCCTACAACAACATAAACCGCAGAAGTCCAAAGCAATGGATGCAAATAGTTCTCTTTTTCCGCCATTAAATTAGCTCTTTGTAAGGGAGAGTGCAGTAAATCAGAGTGTTGCAACACGGCTAAAATCAACAATATAACGCAAAAGTAAATTAGTTCAATTTTTATTTTTTTAATCATGGCGTGATTATATCAATATACGGATATTTTTTCAATTTAATTGCTTTAAATCCATTTAGGTTCTTCATTCATGTCAGGCTTACCACTCAGCGTAATATATGGTTTATAGTGCGATTTATATGAGAGAGACGGGCAATCTTTAACATAGTAGCCTAAATAAATCCATTTTTTTTGATTTTGTTTTGCAAGCATTATCTGGTAATATAAAGAGAGTTTACCAAGCGAGTATTGTGTATAGTCAGGGTCATAATAAAAATAGATAGATGAAATCCCATCTTCTAAAATATCAATCAAATCTACTCCGATAAGTTTATCATCCATATAGTATAAAATTTCATACCCAAAGTCATTATGTCCGTCTACAAAAGAGCTGTAATAGCTTTGCGCAGTTGATGCAGTGTGGCTCCACCCTTTTTTCTCTTTCATGAAAAGATGGTACTTCTCAAAAAGTTCTAAATGAGACCTGCTCATAGACGGTTGCTGGATATAGCTTTTAATATTAGAGGCTTTTCTTATAACTCTTCTTTGTGATGAAGAAAATTCGAAATTTTCTACATCAATTTTTATACTTTTGCACTCATCACAAGAGGAGCAAACCGGTCTAAAATACATCTTTCCAAATCGTCTGTATCCTCTCTCAATCAACTCTTGAGTATACGCTCTAGAACACTCCTCAATGACTTTATAGTGTGTTGTTTGCTCTTTATCTGAGAGATAAGAACACTTATCATTAACGCTGAATTCTTTGAGTATATTCATGTCGGAGATTTTTATCTTTAAACCTAAGAACGATTTTGTGAAATTAGTACATCTTCAATCATCTTGTCAATGTCTCCGTCTAAAATTGCACTTACATTTGAGTATGCAACATTGCTTCTTGTGTCTTTAATCTGCTGATATGGCTGCATTACATAAGAGCGAATCTGATGCCCCCATCCTATCTCACTCTTGGCAATTCCGGCAATTTGGGCTTTTTGAGCTTCCAGCTCTAACTCATAGAGTCTTGATTTTAGCATCTTCATGGCAGTAGCTCTGTTCTTGTGTTGACTTCTGTCATTTTGGCATTGTACGACTACATTTGTTTTTAGATGGGTTATGCGGATAGCTGATTCTGTTTTGTTGACATGTTGTCCGCCGGCACCGCTTGAACGGTAAGTATCTACGCGAATATCTCTGTCTTCTATCTCTATGTTTATATTGTCATCAACTTCCGGAGAGACCATAACAGAGCTAAATGATGTGTGTCTTTTAGCATTAGAATCAAAAGGAGAGATACGAACAAGCCTGTGAATACCGTTTTCAACTTTTAGGTAACCATAAGCATTCTCGCCTGTTATAAGAAGGGAGACATCTTTTATGCCGGCTTCATCACCCGCTTGATAATCTAGCACTTCAACGCTCCATCCGCGTCTCTCTGCAAATCTCTTATACATTCTAAGAAGCATAGAAGCCCAATCTTGAGACTCTGTTCCGCCGGCTCCCGGATGAATAGATAAAATAGCGTTATTTGCATCTGTCTCTTCGCTTAGAAGAACTTCAATTTCCATTGTGCGTATTAGCTGCTCAATCCCATCCGCTGCGCTAAAACACTCTGCAACTAAATCTTCGTCATTTTCATCTTTAGCCATTTCATATAGCTCTTTTGCATCATCAATCGCATTTTTAGCAAGGTTGTACTTTTTAAGCTTTCGTTCGCATTGAGTTTTCTCTTTTTGAATTACTGCGGCATTAGCTGCATCGTTCCAAAAATCTTGTGAATTTTCCAGCTCATCAATTTCAACCAGTCTTGCTTGAAGTTTATCCGGTTCAATAACATCAGTAATATTGTTCATTTTTTTTGAAAGATTTTTTAAAAGCTCTGTATATTCGTAGTTATCCATAAAATTTGTTCCATTGTTGTATAATTGCGATTATATTAAATTGAGGCTTAAAATGAAGATTATTTCTAGTCCCTTAGAATTAAAAAATTATTTAAAAAATTACAATTGCTCTGTTGGGTTTGTTCCGACTATGGGCGCTTTACACGAGGGGCATATATCACTTATCAAAAAAGCAAAAGAGCAAAATGATTTAGTTATAGTTTCCATATTTTTAAACCCGACTCAGTTCTTAAAAGACGAAGATTTAGACAAATATCCGAAAAAAGATGAAGCCGATAAAAAGTTGTGTCAGCTCAGTGGAGTTGATGTTCTCTTTTTTCCGCATGTCGATGATATTTATGCAGAAGATGAAGTTTCAGTATTGGCACCAAAAGTTAGAGGTTATGTTTTGGAAGGCTCAAGCCGACCGGGGCATTTTAACGGCGTTTTAACAGTTGTAATAAAGCTTCTAAATATAGTAAATCCGACAAGAGCATATTTCGGAAAGAAAGATGCGCAGCAGTTAAACCTTATCTCTTTAATGGTAAAACAATTTTTTATGAGCGTAGAGATAGTTGCCGTCGATACGGTTCGTGAAAAAGACGGACTTGCTCTTAGCAGCAGAAATGCCTACTTGACTCCATCACAAAGGGAAGAAGCGCTTAAGATAGCCTCATCTCTTCGTAATGCGACTGTAATGGTTACAAGAGGAGTGCTAGATGCTAAGGAGATAATATCAGGTATGAGAGAAATTCTTTCGCCACTGCATATTTTTTATGTTGAGATTTTAAACCGAGATTTCAATCAGCTTGCACATATAGAAATTGGAAATACGATTATTTTAGTTGAAGTAAAAGTAGGTACAACCAGACTGCTAGATAACATTTGGCTTTGAAGCGTTATCTTCAATAATTGTCGGTTTTAAGTAACCGTCTTCAACTAAAATATCAATTGTTTTTTTAAAGACCGGTACAGCTGTCTGAGCGGCAAATTGGCTTTTTTTAGGTTTTACAACAATTACGCCGATAGAGTATTTGCTCTCTTTGTCGTTAGCAAAACCAATAAATGCAGTATTGTATTCATTAACATATTTTCCCTCTTCAACAATATGTGCTGTTCCTGTTTTACCGCCTATTTCCAGCCCTGCAGTTTTCGCTTTTACTCCGGTTCCCTCATTTACGGTTTTTATGAGAATACTTTTCATTCTATCTGCAGTTGTGCTTTTTATAACTTGAATCTGCTCTTCGTTTGGGATTGTAATCTCTTTTCTGTGATTGTCTATAAAACAATTGATTATTTTTGGAGTAACAATTCTTCCATTATTGTTAAAAGCGCTATATGCTCTGATTAGCTGCATCAGGTTTGCGCGCATACCATAGCCATAAGAGCATGTTGCTTTATATATCTCATTGTTTAGTTGCATAGTGCTTGGAACTGAGCCGACTTTTTCATACACAAGGTCAGGCGTAGAGGCTTTAGAAAAACCAAAATCTATTAGACCTTGGTTAAATTCAGATCCTGTAAGTTTTTGGGCTATTTGAGCTATTCCCACATTTGATGAATGAACTATAATATCTTCGGCACTAAGCCAATCAAACTTATGTTCATCAGTTATTGTTTTTTTCCCGATTGTATAGCGCCCATTATGCCCATTTACCATGTCATATGGATTGACTAAACCTTTATCTAAAAGAATTGAGAAGATAACAGTTTTAATAACACTTCCCGGCTCAAAGCTATACTCTATCATAGAGCTGTTAAGAGATTGATAGTCATCTTTTTGTATAGATTTAGGTAAAAATCTGTTGGAACTAGCCATGCCGATAACCTTGCCGTTGGTTGAATTCATAACCGTTGCAATCACCTCTTTGGCTTGTAAATCCGCTTTCATAATATCAAGCATATTCTCAACTCTTATTTGAAGCGAAATAGGAATATTGAGCTTTACATCTAAACCGTTAATTTCTTGTTTTGTAAAGCTGTTTTTATTTAAAATTATATAGCTGTTTATATCCCTTAAACCTTGACTTAACTCATCTTGTTTCGGTTGAAGTTCATTTTCAAACTTTTTTTCTAAACCTTTGACACCCTTTACATAAGTGTATCCGTCCTCTTCAACCTTATGAGGATAACCGATTATTGGCGTTAAGAGTTTATCATATGCGTACTCTCTGCTCTCTCCACTTTCAATAATACTAAGTCCATGAAGCGATGTTTTACCGGTTATTGGATTTTTTCTCTCAATAAAAACTTTAAGCCTTCTAAGCTCGAATGCAAGCTGCTTGAGATATTGTGCCTGTTTTTGCGGTAAGTTGTAACTGAGTACGGCTATACCTTTTTGTTTATTTAGTCTTTGTTCAACTTCTTTGGCATCAATTTCGGAGTAAATACTAAAGAGTTTTATAAAAAGTTCTCTCTTTTGAGGGTCGATATAGTAGGTGTTTACTACTGCTTTATAGAGTTTTATAGTAGTTGCAATGTTAAAACCGTCAGCGCTTATTATTGAGCCTCTAACTGCTTTAGAGCTGTTTTGTGCATATAGTGACGGGAGGTCTCTGTATTTTATAGTTGTGATAAGCATTACGCCTAAAAATAGTAAAAAACCAGCCACAAGAAGTGAATAGAGAAGAAATATTTTTTTGCTTTTATTTTGATTATTCATATTTTAATTGTCTTGGTTTTTAAAAAGGATTATAGCACTTTAAGTTTATGAAGTTGTCAGTTATATTTGAGTTCTTCCTAATTCTTTATATGCGTTAAGTGCTTTATTTCTTATCTCTAGCATAAGCTTCATGCTTGTTTCAGCTTTTCCGATGGCAAGTGCTGCTTGATGTAAATCTTTTACCTGCCCTGTTGCCATATCGCCTAAAGCATTTTCGCTTTTTTGTTGAAGTTCATTTACTTCATTTAGGGCAGATTTTAAGTGCTTTGCAAAGGCATCGTCACTGTCAACACTCCCTATTTTGCTTTTTTGTTTTAATAAATCGGCAGACGAAATGCCTGAAATACTCTCAATACCACTCATAACTCATCTCCCTTTTACTGTAACAGCGAAATTGCGCTGTTAGCTATATTTTTTGAACTTTCATATGCAGCTACATTAGCCTGATAAGAACGAGTTGCTTCCACTAAATCGGCCATTTCGATAACAGGATTAATATTTGGATAGGCAACATAACCATTTGCATCTGCATCCGGATGTGCCGGGTCAAACTTCATTTTTGGCTCTCTGTCATCTCGTGAGATTTTATCGACTATAACGCTCATTATAGCAGGATTTACTTTTTTGCCAAACGCACCCTCATTTAAAGGGTCTTCATATTTAGCACTCTCTGTCATCCCATTTATTGCTTTGTTGAACTGCTCATTAAAATCAATAGCTTTAAATACAACTTCTTTTCTTCTGTAAGGTCCGCCCTCATCAGTTCTTGTCGTTTGTGCATTTGCAATATTTTGAGAGATAGTGTTTACGCGAACACGCTGAGCCGATAGCCCGTAACCGCTAATATCAAAACTGCTTAAAAAATTTGACATTTTTTAGTCCTTAACTTATTTTTGAAGATGCGTCTATAACATTTGTAAAAATTGCCGAATCTTTTTTTAGTGCGCTGACAAGAGCACTAAACATAATGGAATTTTTACTCATCTCTGTTGTCTCAACATCCAAATCAACACTGTTTCCATCGTTTCTTGCCATATGACCGTCTCTAAAATAAGTCGTAGGAAGCTTTGAGTCAGAGATTTCTTTAAATGCTATGTGAGCACCATTCGTTTGAGCCATCTCTAGCTTTGGGCTGTTTTGATTTAAAATTTTAGCTTTTTCAACTGCTAAAGCGTTATCAAAGCTAATATCCCTTGGTTTGTAAAATGGAGTATCAGCATTTGCAATATTTGAAGATATCATATCCTGACGGATAGCTCTATAATCAAGGGCTTTCGCAGCTAATGCATGTGTTGCAGAGATTTCTATGCTCATGTGAACTCCTTTATTTTAAATGGTATAAGCAATTAGAGTTCCAATTTAAACATATTTTTATTTGGCTTCGTTCGTATCCCGTTCGCCCTGAGCTTGTCGAAGGGTTTTTATGAATGTGATTAAGCTCTTAAGCAATAATTAATCTTGTATGCTTCATAATGTTTATCAAGGTTATTAGAGTAACCTGAATTTTTGTTTTACAAGGAGTTCTTATGAAAAGAGCTGGTTTTACTATGATAGAGTTAATTTTCGTTATCGTTATTTTAGGTATTTTGGCAGCTGTTGCGCTTCCAAAATTTTTAGGTGTTTCTGAACAAGCGCGTAATCAAAAAGTGGAAGCTTTTGTTGGAACAATGAATAGAACTGTTGGACCTGCTTTATGGGCTCAGTCTATTGCTGGTACAACAGGTGGCTTAGTAACAAGCTTGTGTGACACTCAAACAGAGTTGTTAACACAACTTGATTCTATTCCTGAAGAGTTAAGTCATCAAACGGACTGTACATTTGATGCAAATACTACGGGTGGTGGTAAATTCGGTGTTGATTTTGATGATGGTAATGCTACTAGTGCTCCAAAATGGAGAGTTGCAACTACTGCTTCTGGAGCTATTGCTACTTGGTAATCTCTACTCGTTCCCAAGCTCCTGCTTGGGAATGCATATATAAAATAGTTATTTTCAAGTTATCTTCGGATAATTTAAAAATCATTATTTAAGGTTTTTTATGAAATTCTCTCACGCTTTTACTCTTATTGAGCTTATTTTTGTGATTGTGGTTCTAGGTATTTTAGCCGCTATTGCTCTTCCAAAGTTTGGACAAACTAGAGAATTGGCTGATATAGCAAAAGGTCGTTCAGATATAGCAACAATAAGAGCGGGTATTGTAAATGAAAGGCAATCTAGGCTTATACTCGGTGATTCTAATTATATTACAGCTTCAAATTTGGACGGCAATGTCTCCGGTAAGCTTTTTGGCGGAATTCTTACATACCCTATGACTAGTAGTGCTACGGCAAGCAATTGGTCTGGCGGAAACGGCACATATAAATATAAAGTTGGTGATAGTGAAAACACTTTTACCTATACTTCTTCCAATGGTAAATTTTTATGTACATCTGGAACTGAGTGCTCAAAACTGGTTGACTAGCATATTAACAAATTTTGATTATACTTCGGCAATTATATAGGGAGAGATTGTATGAAAACAATTCAACTAGAAATTGAAGATAAATCGTTAGAACTATTTTTGGTTTTGATTAATAACTTAAAAGATGGGATTATAAAAAATTTCAAGATTGATGATGTGGATATAAAAAGTGACTTTCAAGCAGTTGCACAAGAGTTGAAAGATATAAAAAATAAAAAACATAAATCAACAGATGCTAGAGATTTTTTAAATGACTTATAAAGTCAGTTTAATTGAAGAATCAAAAAAAGATATTAAAAACTTAATAAAAAAATATCCACTTATTAAAAAAGATATATTAACCCTTATAGATAGTTTGGAAATTGAACCCATCAGTATCGGAATTCATTTAGGAAAAAATATATATAAAATAAGAATAAAAAATAGTAGCAATAAAAAAGGAAAAAGCGGTGGTTTTAGAGTTATTTACTATGTAATTACTGAGTATTTTGAAGTTTTAATCCTTAAAATATATTCAAAGAGTTATATAGATAGTATGTCCGATGAAGATATTCTTAAAATATTAGAAAAAGCATTAGAAGAGTAATGCAATATATACTTTAAACTCAAAAGCACAAAAAAATTGCATTACTACAACATAACACTTTTAAACTCTCCGCTAGAACCGTTTACATATCACAGTTCAAAAATCGTAAATATCGGTACGAAAGTAAAAGTAAAAGTCAAAAATAGAGAATGTTTAGGTGTGGTTATATCTGATTATAAAGAGCCTGATTTTAAAACAAACGAGATTTTAGAGGTTTACGATGCTATCTACTCAGAAAAACAGCTTTCCCTCTCTAGATTTATCTCTGCTTACTATTTTTGTTCACTAGGCGAAGCACTCGGGCTTATGTTGCCGTTTTCTAGTTCCCAAGTTTTACTTGGGGATTCAGATATAAGTATGCATTCCCAAGCAGAGCATGGGAACGAGGTTTGTATAAAACTCTCAAGTAATCAAAAAGAGGCTCTTTTTTAAAACAGCATAAAATTTCACTTCTTTTTGGCGATACTGGCAGTGGAAAAACAGAGATTTATATGAAATATTTTCAGGAGATGATTGCACAAAAAAAACGCTCTATTTTTTTAATGCCTGAAATCTCGCTAACTCCGCAAATGAGCCAAAGATTGCAAAATCACTTTGGTAATAGTGTTGTTATGTGGCACTCAAAACTGACGCCGCTTCAGAAGAAAAAAGCACTCAGCGCCGTTTATGACGGAACTGCCAAGATAATCGCCGGTCCCCGCTCGGCTCTGTTTTTGCCGATTAAAGAGTTGGGTTTGATTGTTGTTGATGAAGAGCACGATGACAGTTACAAATCATCTTCGCGCCCTCGCTACAACGCAAGAGATTTAGCAATATATATGGGAAAAATTTATGATATTCCGGTGGTTTTGGGAAGTGCTACGCCATCTTTAACCACTTATGTAAAGTTTCCACACATAAGACTCAAAGGCGGATATTTTAACTCACAAAAAGAGTTTATTTATGAGCGAGGTGCGGAGAGCTTATCGCCTTTAATAATGAGCAGTTTACAAAAAAGTGTAACAGCGAAAGAACAGGCAATACTTTTTCTTCCGACCCGTGCAAATTTCAAGTATCTTATCTGCGGAGATTGCGGGCATACACACAAATGTGTTTTTTGCAGTGTCGGAATGAGTATTCATCAAAAGACTCGTTCGCTTAAGTGCCACTACTGTAATTTTTCTCAAGCTATTCCGCAAGTATGCATAGAGTGCAAAAGTACGCTGCTTACAAGTTCAAGACTTGGAACTGCCGAGGCCGTTAAAAATATAAGAGAAGAGTTTGCCGAAGCTAGAGTAGAACAATTTGACAGAGATGTTATAACTACGACAAACAAACTCAAAAAAGCCCTGAAAAATTTTAACGATGGAGAGATTGATATACTTGTCGGAACACAGATGTTAAGCAAGGGACATGATTATCATGGAGTGACTTTGGCAGTGGTTTTGGGGATGGATAACATGCTAAATATGAGTGATTATAGAGCCAGAGAAAAAGCGTTGTCAACTCTCATCCAAGTAGCAGGTAGAAGCGGGCGGAAAGAGAGTGCAAAAGTTCTGGTGCAGAGTTTTAATGAAGCTTTTTTTAGTGCCTTTGTCGATAAATATGAAGATTTTTTAGAAGATGAAAAAGAGTACCGCAAAGAGCTCTATCCGCCATATAAAAAGCTTTGTAGAATACTATTTTCGCATAAAAACGGCATAAAAGCTCAGGATGCAATGAATGAGATGCAGGAGTGCTTAAGAACCGCTTCAGACATAGAGATAGTCGGGTTTGGAAAGTGCGGTATTGAAAGAGTTTCAGATAAGTATAGGTTTGAGATACTTCTAAGAGCCGATAAAAGTACGGATATTATCAGAGCAATTTCGACATGTAGAAATAGTTTGGCAGAAATAGATATGGACCCTATTGAATTTGGATAGTGTAAATTACAGAAAGTTTGTATTATTTAGTTTGGGCTCAGTTTATCTTGTACGCAACTTTCTCCATCAAAGAAGTAACAAACCGTGTCAGGCATTGAAATTCTTTCAAATTTAGTCTCATTTTTAAGATGCAATCTTATGCTCTCGTCATAATTTGATTTTAATTTTAAAAATGCAGTTTTCTCTTTTCCTTTTAGTATTTTTGTAGCCAGTTGAACAACCCTAAGTGGGTCAATAGCGCGACCATCTTGGTAGAGTCCAAAGTGAAGGTGGGGACCAGTTGAGAGTCCTGTGCTTCCGACATAGCCTATAATTTGCCCTTGTTTAACAGACAAGCCGTTTTTTATCCCTTTTCTAAAAGAGCTTTGATGCGCATAAAGGGTTAGATAACCATCATTGTGCTGTAGTTTTATTATTTTGCCATAACCTCTTGTTTCACCTATGAAAGCAACTTTTCCGTCACCAGCAGCTAAAATTGGAGTGCCGCGCCCAGCTGCATAATCAACACCTTGATGAGCACGATACTTTTGTAAAATTGGATGGAATCTTCTTGTTGTAAATTGTGATGATACTCTTGCGTTTCGTATGGGGTTTGCAAGCAAAAACTCTTCAATCTCATTTCCATCTTCGTTATAAAATCTGCCGTCATTGTCATTTAAATAAATATAGTTTTTTTTGTTGTTCATCTCTATCATGGCAACTTTTAGTGTCGGCATTGAAAAAGGCTTTCCCATGCGATATTTTTGCTCATATATCATAGCAAGGGTATCGCCTTTTTGCAGCTCTTTTTTGAAATTTAGTGAGTGTTTGAAGCTTGAGACAAATATTGTTGCAAGTTTTTTTGAACCGGTCTCTCTTATGATATCCAAGTAGGGAGAGTGGTCTATTTTTAAGGTGAGTGCTTCAGTTTTTGTTTCACTTATGATGGGAATAGTTTCAAAAAAATATTCACCCTTCTTCTTGTATATATGAATCTGCAACTCATCGTTTAGCGGTATAAATGTTTGCTCCATCTCTCCCTTGTCATTTTTCGATACTTGATAATGAACACCGGCAATAATCTCTTCGCTAATTTGTTGATCATCTTCATCTAAGTCGTAGTAAAGGGGCTTTAGAGGAAGTTTGTTTCTCTCTAAAAAAGATATATAAGTCTCTCCATCGCTCCATCGAAATGTTTCTACGCGAGAGCCGAAGAGAGATGCTGCTAAAAATAAAAATAAAAATAATCGTATCATAATATAAACCGTAACCATAAATTTTAAAAAATAATTTTAAAACTTTAACAAAATTTGCCTTAGTATGAGGTTTGTTTGATATAATCGCATTATATTATTTACAAAGTGAAAGAAATGAAGCAAGTATTTCTGTTTTTTATTATAGCGTTAGAACTTTTTGGAAATGTGGTTAAATCGCCTGTTATTGGGATTAATGAAGATGCAACCGAAGTCACGATTAAAGTTGAAAAGATTGATGTGGGAGTAAGCGGTTTTATTGTTCATGAGATAGCCGATGGGCATACGACAATCTTGAAAAATGCAGTTGTTACAAGTTATGACGAAGGCAGCAAGATAGCCAAAGTTCAAATAAGCCGGTACAATGCACTTGCCAGCAGTGCCTTGCCGGATGGCAAATGGGAAGTAAAAGTTGGCGATACGGCTGTTTTGGCTTTTGGATACACAAGAGGTATTTTGATAGCCCCTAATGAAGAGATATATTATAAAATTACTAAAAACTCAAAACTTCAATGGGTGCATCCGGATATTTTTGCAACTGTTCTCTCTTTTAACGGACATCCGACGCCGCTTAGAAGTGATTTCACTCAGATGAGTATTGATAGTTCAGTAGGTTTGGTATTTATATTTTTGGACAACAGAGTTTATACGCTGGATGCTAAAAGTTTTAAAATTTTAGCAATTACAGATGCAAAAGTAGAGCAAAAAGAGGTTAGTTTGCCGTTTTATACAAGAGTTCCGGAGATTGATGCTGCTTGGTGGGGAGAGGGAAGTGATGAGCTTGAGGAGTATGAGCCACACTACTATGAGCTAATAATAAAAGCAAATCCTAATGATAAGACGCTTTATGAGATTGTTAAAAGCGGTAATGAAAAATTGAAAGATTTACTTGATGAGTTTGATTTTGAAGGGAAAAAAGATGATAGAAAAAAAACATTTGGACTATTTTAGTCAAATAGTAGGCAATGAAAATATCTATAGCGACAAAGCGCATCTAATAGCATACTCTTATGATGCGACAAGGGAACATTTTGAGCCTGATGCTGTTATATTTCCGCGAAATGAAGACGACATAAGCAAGATTTTAAAATATTGTAATGAGCATAAAATAGTAATAGTTCCGCGAGGTGCGGGAAGCGGTTTTACGGGCGGTGCACTTCCAAGCAGCGGCGGAATTGTTCTTGCCATGGAAAAACATATGAACAAAATTTTAGAGATTGATATGAAAAATATGGTTGCAGTTGTTCAGCCTGGCGTGATTAATATGGATTTGCAGCGCGCGGTTGAAGAGGTTGGGCTTTTTTATCCGCCAGACCCTGCCAGCCAAGAGTACTCTAGCATCGGCGGAAATGTAAGCGAAAATGCCGGCGGAATGAGGGCTGCAAAATATGGCATTACAAAAGATTATGTAATGGCAACTCGTGCAGTTTTACCAAACGGAGACATTATAAAAGCCGGAAAACGAACAATCAAAGATGTTGCAGGTTATAACATCAGCGGTATTTTAATAGCAAGCGAAGGAACTTTGGCGGTTTTAAGCGAGATTACTCTGAGACTTATTCCAAAACCTAAAATGACAAAAACGGCAATGGGAATTTTTGCTACGGTAAACGATGCTATGAATGCGGTTTATAAAACTATGGCAAGCGGAATTACGCCTGTCGCTATGGAATTTCTGGACAATTTGACCATAAGAGCGGTTGAGCAGACTTATAAAAAAGGGCTTCCTGTTGATGCGGGCGCGCTTTTGGTAACTGATGTTGATGGAAATTTGGAAGAGGATTTAAACTATCAGCTTGGCGTGATTGAGAAAGTATTTCGTGAAAACGGCTGCAGTGAGTTTAAGATAGCAAAAGATAAAAAAGAGGCTTCGGATATCTGGTTTGCAAGACGAAACGCATCTCAATCTCTTAGTGTTTATGGAAGCAAGAAGCTAAATGAGGATGTAACGGTTCCTCGTTCGGCTCTGCCGGAACTTTTAGAGAGATTTTATGCAATTGCAGATAAATACAATATCAAAATCCCATGTTTTGGG
>Ga0156164_119_pt1 | contig 78751 bp, 71 predicted proteins | sample RifCSPlowO2_12_FD_107817 | JGI IMG/M metagenome (GOLD analysis project Ga0156164, IMG submission 107817) | Sulfurimonas sp. RIFCSPLOWO2_12_36_12 | reverse complement strand
GATGAGAAAGATTCTACAAGCGCAAACAAAAATGACAAAGTAAGCGACAAGCTAAACGCTTCTAGAAAACTCAAAATTGCCGTACTTCCAAAACACATTGAGAATGCAAGTGATGATGTAAAAAAAGCTTATGAGCTGGCGATAACCGCACTTAAAAATGCAGGGCACGAGATAGTAGAAGCTGAGTTAATGGACGCAAAGTATGATATCTCAGCTTACTACATCACGGCAACGGCAGAAGCTACTACAAACCTAGCTCGTTATGACGGCATTCGCTATGGAAACAGAGTTGTCGGAAAAGACCTAAACGACACATTTATCCAGACAAGAAGTCAGGGTTTCGGCGATGAAGTAAAACGCCGTATTTTGCTTGGAAACTTTGTACTCTCTAGCGGATACTATGAGGCTTACTATGTAAAAGCGCAAAAAACAAGACACCTCATAAAAGACCAATACTCAAAAATATTTGAAAATGTGGATTTGATACTCTCGCCTGTTGCACCTACAACCGCAAACAAGTTCGGAGAGCTATCAACTCCGATGGAGATGTACTTAAGCGACCTTTACACCATCAGCGTAAACCTTGCAGGACTTCCCGCTATCTCTGTTCCTGTTTCAAAAAGCTCTGAGGGTATGCCAATAGGTCTTCAGCTAATAGCAAACGCTTATGAGGAGCAGACGCTATTTGACGGAGCTTTGAGTTTAGAAAAGCAGATTAACTACCAAAAATAAAACTCTAAAGGGCTTTTTGCCCTTTAGCTTCTTATATTCCTCAATAATTGATACTAAAATATGACAAATTGCAATATAATTTAAAATATAGTTTTCATTGTGTTAAAATCTTTATTAATTTAAATATTAGGAAAACATATGGACTATTTTAATCACAATACATTTGCTACTTATTATAAAACAGCAGAGTTTCTTTTTGAAAATGCTAAAAAAAGTGAAGAAGGGCAGTTTTACAACTTAATTTCATCTATATCATTTTGTGCTTTTAGTATAGAAGCATATATAAATCATCAAGGTTTAATTGAAGACAAACAGTGGAAAGAATGGGATAAAAATGAACACCCAACTCTTAAATCTAAAATAAAAAAGCTTACTGAAATTATTGGCTTTAACATAGACTTAAATGACGAAGTATTTTCAATAATCACTCCATTATTCCAATTTAGAGATATTATTGTTCATGGGCATACTGAACTTGTTGCAAAAAAAGTTAAAAATCCACAAAATAATTCAAATGGTGCTTTATTGAATTTATCATCAAATATAGAAAATTTTTGTTCTATTAAAAATGCAGAAAATATTTTGAACAAGACTAAAAAAATAATTTTAGAGATTAATAAACACAGTGCTTTTAAAATTGCTGAGAGTAGATTATTTAACCTTGGAAATGGCAGCTTTCAAGTAAAAAGAACTTAAAATAAATCACATATATTTAGTCTTTACATTAGCTATTTATTTACATGTAATTTTTTTAAGTATGATTTATTTCTCTCTCATTTTTAAAATCTATTTGCTTGATAGAATAGATACAAAAATTATGTTAAAATACAATGATTTTACTCCAATAATAAGAAGCTGGCATGAAAGACTTATTCCTTCTAAACACTTTAAAAACATTAAAACCTCTACTGCAAAAAGATGGCTTTATTATTGATGGGGTTTTTGGCTCTTACGCTAGAGATGAAAATACTCTCCAAAGCGATGTAGATATTTTATATCACTTGGATGATATTTTTTACTCCAAATATGTTGGTTTTACGGGCTTTAAAAAGCTTGACGAAATCAAAAAAACTATTTCTGATTCACTTGGCAAAAAAATAGATTTAGCGCCAAAAAACAACCTCTCAAAAACTGCACAAAAATATATTTTAAGTGAAGTAGTTTATGTCTAAACAATCTACAAAAGCAAAATTGGAATTTATCATAGAAATGATAGAAAATATTGAAGAAATTACAAAAAGACACAACGGTATAGTAAAAACATTAGAAGATTTTGAAGGTCAAATGGCAGTATTGATGGGAATTTCTCAAATTGGCGAAACACTTAAAAAGATAGACGAAGAGACTGTTATGCAACACAACTTAAAAGATGATAGGGATGGAGCTTATTATACAAGGAACTATATTGTTCATGATTACGAAGGAGTTGATTTAGGTTTAGTTGAAAATCTTATAAGAGTCTATTTGCCTCAACTAAAAATAAAGATGCTACAAATAAAAGCATCTCAATAGCCAAAAGCTTTATATCATGCGCCATAGGAAAAATAAGTCAAAATTAACAAGTAAAAAAGGCTATTTATGACATCTGTTGCCTCACCAAAAAAAACTTGTGTTATTTGCAAAAAATCTTTTCTTCCAAAAGATATTGTTTCAGGTGAATTAATAAGAAAAGAGATAGCAGCGGAAATAATTAAATCTTACCCGAGCTGGTCAACTGAAAATTTCATTTGCAAAAACGATTTAGCTGAATTTAGAGAAAACTATCTTCATTTTCTGCTCGAATCCGAAAGCGGTGAGCTATCTTCGCTCGCACAAGATGTAGTTCGCAGCCTTAAAGAACATGAACTTCTCTCTTTTGATATTGAATCAAAATTTGACCAAAAATGGACTTTTGGTGAACGAATGGCGGATAAAATCGCCGTATTCGGCGGCAGCTGGGCATTTCTAATCAGCTTTGCTCTTTTTCTCCTCATTTGGATTGGGGTAAATTCTTTTATGTTTATATCGCATCCGATTGATCCGTACCCTTTTATATTTCTAAACCTTATTCTTTCGTGCATTGCGGCAGTTCAAGCACCATTTATAATGATGAGTCAAAATCGCCAAGAAGCAAAAGATCGTATTCGATCACAGCATGATTATCAAATAAACCTCAAAGCAGAACTGGAAATCAGGCATCTGCATGAAAAAGTAGACCACCTTCTTTCAAACCAGTGGAACCGCCTTGTACAAATACAAGAACTCCAGCTTGAGCTGCTTTCAGAGCTAAATGCCAAAAAGTAACAGATTGAAATTGTTAAATTATTATTTTTAACTTTATAAAAGTTTACACAAAAACCCGCTTTACCTCTTTTTAACCACAAAAAAGCTATAATCCAGAGAATTTTATAGCAACATAAAAACTTTTAACCCCTAAAAGGATGACCATGAAAATTCGTAAACGCGCCCTGACATTTGAAGATGTACTGCTTGTACCGCAATATTCCGAAGTACTGCCAAAAGAGGTTTCTCTTAACACAAAACTTACTCGTAACATTTCACTAAATATTCCTATGGTTTCAGCTGCAATGGACACAGTTACCGAATATCAAGCCGCTATCGCTATGGCTAGACTTGGAGGGGTTGGAATTATCCATAAAAACATGGATATTGAAACTCAATGCAAACAGGTTAAAAAAGTTAAAAAAAGCGAAAGCGGAGTGATTATCGACCCAATCTATGTTCATCCTGATGCTACGCTTGCAGAAGCTAACGCACTTATGAATGAGTTTAAAATCTCCGGTGTTCCTGTTATTGACGCTCATAATAAGCTTTTGGGAATTCTTACAAATCGCGATATGAGATTTCAAAAAGATATGACAAAAAGAGCCGATGAAGTTATGACAAAGATGCCTCTAATCAGTGCAAAAAAAGGAATATCTTTAGATGATGCAGCTGATATTATGCATAAAAACAAGATAGAAAAACTGCCTATCATTGATGATGAGGGCTTCTTAAAAGGTCTTGTTACAATTAAGGATATCAAAAAACGCATAGAGTATCCAAACTCAAACAAAGATGCTTTTGGCAGGCTTATTGTGGGTGCAGCTATCGGTGTTGGACAGTTTGAGCGTGCAAAAGCTTTGGTTGATGCAGGTGTTGATGTTTTGGTTTTAGACTCTGCTCATGGTCACTCAAAAGGCATTTTAGATACTGTTAGAAAAATAAAAGAGACTATGGAAGTTGATGTAATCGCCGGAAATATTGCAACAGCCGAAGCGGTTGAAGCACTAATTCAAGCCGGAGCTGATGGCGTTAAAGTCGGAATCGGACCTGGCTCAATCTGTACAACACGCATCGTTGCAGGTGTTGGTGTACCTCAAATCTCTGCTATTGCCGAGTGTGCCGATGCAGCTAGAAAGCATGGCGTTCCAGTTATAGCTGATGGCGGGATTAAATACTCAGGCGACATTGCAAAAGCTTTAGCGGTAGGTGCAAGCTGCATCATGGCAGGCTCACTTTTAGCGGGAACAGAAGAGTCTCCCGGTGAGACTATCATGTTTCAAGGTCGTCAATACAAATCATACCGCGGTATGGGAAGTATAGGAGCTATGCAAAAAGGTTCAAACGACAGATATTTCCAAGAGGGAACGGCGGCAGATAAGCTTGTACCGGAAGGAATTGAAGGGCGTGTTCCGTTTCGTGGAAGTATCGCCGGAATAGTTCATCAGATGATGGGCGGACTTCGTGCGTCTATGGGGTACTGCGGAAGCAAAGATATAGAAGAGTTTTGGGAAAAAGCAGAGTTTGTTGAGATAACAAGTGCAGGACTAAAAGAGAGCCATGTACACGATGTTATCATTACTCAAGAAGCACCGAACTATCATATATAATTTTTTGCACATATAACTTTTTAGGTATGCAGATTTCGCATACCTAAAACAACTGCCCTCTAGTCGTCACGCCCGTTTTTATGTTTGTTTTTGTGCCTATTTTTGTGTTGACCTTTATGTTTTCCATTGTCGCTATGTTCACTGTAACCATCATCATCCCCTTGCACAATGACTTTTGCTCCTCCGCTAACTCTAGCTGACTCTTTTTCACTTCCAACAGCTGCTCCGATAGCACCGCCTGCACCGCCACCTATAATAGCGCCCTCTTTTCCGCCGACTACTGAGCCTATTGCAGAACCGGCCGCCGCACCAAGCGCACTGCCGACCACTGCATTGCCATCTATTTGACCTGCAAACATAACACTGCTTGTCGCCAAAGCAACAACAATTAAACGAATAGCTTTCATTATATCTCCTATGATTTTCTCTCAACATTATACTCCACAAAGCATCAACCAAAAATCTAATTTATTGCGCTAACCTCTACTTTAACTAGAAAACAGTATTATAAAAATATGTTTAAACTTAGTTATTAGGATTTTTATGAAAAATGATATTGTTTACGCCGGTTTTTGGATTCGCCTTGTCGCATCTATTTTGGATACTCTTTTTTTAGCTCTGCCGGTTGGAATTTTTATCTATTTTTTAAGTGACGGCAACTGGTTTGATTTTTCACAATATCAACAAAACATCTCTTACGCTATGAGTGGAAATGCACAAAAAGCTCTAGCCTCTCAGCCAAAAACTTCAACAGAATGGGAGCTTATTTTCCAGCTCTCTGTTTTATTGACTACATTGCTTTTTTGGAAGAGATGGCGCGGAGCGACTCCCGGTAAAAAAATAGTACATGTAAAAGTAGTTGATGCAAAAACATTTCAAGATATAAACAACAAACAGGCGATTATCCGCTCACTCGGTTATATAGCTTCAACGCTTACCTTTTTAGCAGGTTTTTTCATGGCTGCATTCAGAGAGGACAAAAGAGGACTCCATGACCTGATAGCGGGAACAGCGGTAATTTACGATTTAGAGCAAAATAGATAGCTCTACACCCTTAAATCCACCTCTTGGAGTGTCCCTGCTCCGCCATCTTCACTCAAATAGAGTGAACTCTCACGCATTTTTGCAACTTGATTATTTTGAGCATCTTCCAAATCAAAAGTTGTTGATGCAGAGTTAAGATAGAGCGCGCCTACATTTTTCTCTTTTAGCGTATATAACTCCTCATTTCCGTTTTCATCTTTTGTCCAGATTAACAGTTTTTCAAAGATTGCGTCACTCTCATCTATCCACGCGTTGCCATCTTCATCGTACGCCGCAAGCTCATCAAAACCGTTGCCCAGCGTAGGTCCAAAAAGCTCGCTTCCGTCGTTTATTTTGCCGTCGCCATTTTTATCAAGTGCTAAAAAGCCGCTTGTGCTTCCAACAAACGAAAATTCATCATCTTTGCCGTCAAGGTCAAGGTCAAATCTATGTTTTATGCTTCCCATGGTTACCGTATTTCCATCAAAATTGAGCACCAACGGGTCAATCAAAGCATCTCCCGCTTTAAAAGAGAGGCTCTCGTGCGTTGCCACGCTTCTGCTCATGCTGAATGCCAATTTAAAATCAATCTGAGTACCATCTTTAGTGCTTACGCTGCCGCTTGCAGAAAAACTAAGCTCCTCACTGCTGATTTCACTGCGGCTGTAACTATACTCCATTCCCCAGCCCAATCTCTGAGGTTGGGTATTTTGCTCAGAACCTTTTGAAGCCTCAACTTTTGCACTATCAAGCGTCTTCGAAGAGTCAGCGTGATGATACATCGAGAGGTTTATTTTTTTGCCTGTAAGAGCTTCAAGTGCCCGTATAATGGCCATCAGCTTTGGATCAAGCTCCACATCAAAAGCATAATTCTCAGAGTTAATCTGTTTTGCTTCATGCTCCATTTTTTTGAACTCTTTAGATAGCTCAAGACGGTCGCCACCACTTACGCGCTCAGGTGCTACCTCTTTATCTTTCCACATGTGTAAACTTTCAATCTCCTCAATCTTATGGTTTTTTTGATATGACGAGAAAAGTGAAACATTAGATTGTTCTATCTTCATATTTTTCTCCTTGATTATTGTGTTATAAATCGGTATATTTAAAATATTATTTAGCGACAATTGTCCATCTTGGCTATTATTAACTTTTTGCAATAAATATATTAGAATTTATGAAGATTATAATGTATAATAATATTAATAAAAGATGAGATTTACATTAGGGAATATAGAATGAAAAAAACGGTTTTTATGGATAAATATCCGATTTATAGCTTAGAGCTCCAAAAAAGAGAGATGAAACTCTCAAGCGCAAAAGAGGTAGCTGATTATTTTAAAGAGAAGATTCAAAAGCATCCGATTGCAAAACTTATAGCTCTTTTTGACCACTATTCACACACAAAAGAGTTGAATGGACAGATTATGGATGGGCTGATAGATGCTCAAAACATAGTTTTTTGTTTTGGACAAGCAATTCCAAATACAAAGATGTTGGCTCTTAGACCAAGAAGCATCGGCATCTGCGAATTTGAAGATAAAATAGTTATAGATTTTTTAGAAGCCCCAAAAGAAGAGATTCATCAACTGATGCAAGAGTGGACAAAAGAGCTGGCGAAATAAATAACACCCATTTAAAACTTACATTAATCCATTTTAGATAAAATAGCGACAATTATTTTTATTTTGGGGGAGTATCAGATGGATTTACAGACTAAAGCACTGCATGCGGGTTATGAAAAGGGTACGGAGGGAGCTATGGCAGTTCCTATTTATCAAACAACGGCTTATGAGTTTAGAGATGCGCAGCACGCTGCAAATCTGTTTTCACTTAAAGAGTTAGGATATATCTATACTCGCCTAAACAATCCTACAACGGATGTTTTTGAGAAAAGATTTGCCGAGCTTGAGGGCGGAGAGGCTGCACTTGCAACATCAAGCGGAATGAGCGCAATCTTTTTTGCTATTGCAAATGCGGCTGAGGCCGGAGACAACATTGTTTGTGCTAGACAACTCTACGGCGGGACACTTACGCAAACTGCTCATACACTAAAAAGATTTGGAATTGAAGCTAGATTTTTTGATGTTCATGACACCGATGCTATGAAAGCTCTAATAGACGACAAAACTAAAGTTATCTTTTTTGAATCTTTAACAAACCCGAGCATCGATGTAGCAGACATTGAAGCAATCACTAAAATCGCAAACGAATATGGGATTTTAACGGTAGTTGATAACACTGTTGCGACTCCTGTTTTATGCCGCCCGTTTGAGAATGGTGCTGATATTACAGTTCATAGCGCTAGCAAATATACAACCGGTCAAGGTCTTGCAATCGGTGGTATTTTAGTAGAGAGAAAAGGTTTGGTTGAGAAATTAAAAGCAAACCCTCGTTATGCTCACTTCAACGAGCCAGACCAATCTTACCACGGTCTAGTTTATGTGGAAGTACCGCTTCCTCCGTTTACGCTTCGTGCTCGTCTTTCGCTTCTTCGCGATTTAGGCGCTGTCGTATCTCCTTTTAACTCGTGGCTTTTTATTCAAGGGATTGAAACGCTATCTCTTCGCATGAGAGAACACTCTAAAAATGCACTCGCATTAGCAGAATATTTAGAGTCGCATCCAAAAGTTAAAAAAGTAAATTATCCGGGATTAAAAAGCAACGCCAACTATAAAAATGCTCAAAAATATTTTGAAAATGGCGCGTGCAGCGGACTTCTAAGTTTTGAAGTAAACTCTCTTGAAGAGGCTGTAAAAGTTGTAGACGCAACTAAACTCTACTCGTTGGTTGTAAATATCGGAGATTCAAAATCTATTATTACACATCCTGCTTCAACAACTCATCAGCAGTTAAATGAAAAAGAGCTGGCAGCTTGTGGGGTTCCATCTGGGCTTATTAGAATCTCTTGCGGGCTAGAGAGCATTACGGACTTAATAGCAGACATCAAACAGGCACTAGAGGCATAATTTGTCACTAAACCTAAAAACGCACACTGAACATTTTACCAATCCGCTCTACCTTGAGAGTGGGCGTATTTTAGAGCCGTATGATATTACTTACGAAACTTATGGTGAATTAAACAGCGACAAAAGCAATGTCGTTGTCATTTGTCATGCGCTTACCGGTTCGCACCACTGCGCCGGAACATATGAGGGCGACAAAAAACCGGGCTGGTGGGACAATCTTGTCGGTTCCGGCAAAGCTGTTGATACGGACAAATATTTTGTAATTTGTACAAATGTAATCGGAAGCTGTTTTGGCTCGACAGGACCTATGAGTCCGCAACACCCGCATCACAACCCATACCGTTATAAGTTTCCGGTTGTCACAATAAAAGATATGGTAAAAGCCCAAAGAATTCTTTTTGACAAGCTGGGCATTCACAGCGTACATGCGATTATAGGCGGTTCAATGGGCGGTATGCAGGCGCTTCTGTTTGCAATCCACTATCCTAATTTTGCATCAAAAATCATATCAATGGCAACAACTTATGCAACTCAACCTTGGGCTATTGCATTTAACAAGGTAGCTCAAGAATCAATTCTAAAAGACCCTGAATTTAAAGGGGGATACTATGACAGCCAGACAATTAAAGAGAATGGATTATCCGGTATGGCAGTGGGGCGAATGGCAGGATATATAAGCTTTTTATCTTATGAATCAATGCAGAGTAAATTTGGCAGAGATTACAAAAGCACTGATGGACTTTATGAGCTTTTTGGCAAGTTTCAAGTTGAGATGTTTTTAGAGTACAACGGTTACAATTTTACAAAATTGTTTGACCCACTCTCTTACCTCTACATAACCAAAGCTATAAATATTTATGACCTCTCTCGCGGATTTGACTCGCTGAACGAGGCTTTGAGAAAGGTTAGCAGTGAGCTGCACCTTATAAGTTTTAGCAACGACCAGCTCTTTAAAAACTTTGAGATGAAAGAGATAAGTGACACACTTACTAAAATTGGAAATACAAATCACACCTATGTAGATATTGAGAGCGACTACGGGCATGATGCCTTTTTGGTTGAAGTTGAAAAATTTGAAGAGTATGTAAAGGATATTTTAAATGGCTAAAAAAACCGAAGGCTTTACTGAAGAAAGCGGAGCTTTTACTAAAGAAGCCGAAGGCTTTGAATCAAAATTAGAGAGTGCAAAAAAAGTTTTAGAGACGCTTATGAATCCAGAAATAACGCTTCAAGACAGTTTAAGAGCGTATGAAAAAGGAATGAGCGAACTCTCTCAGGCGCAAAAAATATTAGAAGAGGCGCAGATAAAAATTACCGAGATAAAAGAGAAGTAATGAGAGCGGCTGTACTTCAACTAAGTGCTCAAGGCATGAGCTCTACTAAACTCTACAACTATATCCGCATCGCCAACAAGCAGGGTGTCAAGGTTTTGCTTCTGGGCGAATATATACTAAATCCTTTCTTCAAAGAGCTTAAAACTCTTCCTCTCAGTATGATAAAAGAACAGGCTCTGCACCAGATAAAAGTCCTCAAAGAGCTGGCATTTACATATAAAATCACTATTATTGCACCTCTTATTATTGTAAAAAAAGAGAAGGTATATAAAACTATTGCCAAATTTGCTCCTACTTCTTGCTCATACTATCAACAGCAAATTCTTATAAACTACCCTCACTGGAATGAGGAGAAATTTTTTGCTAATGAGACAAAAGCTATCCAAACACCTCTTATGTTTAAAGTTGAGGGATTTAAATTTGCCGTTATGAGCGGTTTTGAACTTCATTTTGATGAGATGTTCCAACACCTCTCTTCTAAAAATATTGATTGTATTTTAGTTCCAAGCGTATCAACTTTTGACTCTTACGAGAGATGGAAAGCACTTATTCTCTCTCGCGCATTTACCCACAACTGCTATATTTTAAGAGCAAATAGAATCGGCGAATATAGAGATAAAAATCAGAGTTGGAACTTTTATGGCGATTCACTTTTAGCTTCGCCAAACGGCGAGCTTTTAGAACATCTCGGAAACAAAGAGGAGCTGATGATTGTAGATATGAACCACTCTGATGCAGTTCAATCCAGAAAAACTTGGGGATTTAAAGAAGTTATGCACAAAAGAGCTCTGCTATGATGAAATATTTTCACAGACAAGTTCAGCTTTGGGGTGAAGAGACTCAAACTCTGCTTCAAAATAAAAAAATAGCCATTGTAGGTGCCGGCGGTCTTGGGAGTTCATTGGCTTTTGCTTTGGGTGCCAGCGGAATCGGCGAGATTCACATAATTGATTTTGATGAAGTCTCTACACACAATATTCATCGCCAAATTGCTTTTAAAATCGGCGACGAGGGGAAAAACAAAGCCACCATAAACGCAATGCTCATCGAGCAGAGATGCCCGTTTGTAAAAGCCGTTGCGCATGAGTGCAACTTTGAGGAGTGGTGTAAAAAAAATATAGCCGTTGATTTGATAATAGACGCAACCGACAACCTCCCTACCCGCGGTGAGATTGACAGCTATGCAAAAAGCAAAAACTTACCTTGGATTTATGGAAGCGTCGAGGCATTTCACGGGCAGGTCTGTTTTTTTGAAAATTCATCTTTTAGAGACGCTTTTAAAATAATATCAAAAGCTCCAGCGGGAATCGCCGCTCCGATAGTCATGCATATAGCTTCGCTTCAGGCAAATCTGGCACTTAGATATTTGGCAGAACTAAGCGTTAAAAAAGATTGGCTTTACTACCTGTTTTTTAATCACGACGGAGAGTTGATAACGCAGAAATTCGCTCTTCCAAAAGCATAAGGAGTTTACTTTGAAATTTTTATCTATCCTTTTTTTACTCGTTTTTAATCTTTTAGGCGCAGAGGTTATTTCTGCTTCGCAAAAACCAAAAAGCGACCTTGAGTCGATATCAAAACATGCCATAGTATTTGGCACCGGCAATGCAAGCGATGTTTATGTTTTTGTAGATCCTTTGTGCAAATATTCTCGCGAGCTTATAAAAAAAATAGACGACAACAAGATGCTGCAACTCTCAAACAGATACTACATTTTTTTATACAGACTGCCTCGTCTTGACTCTGAAAAAACTATGCAGTATATTTTGGAATCAACCGACCCAAAAGCAACTCTTATTGAGATAATGATTGAAGAGGACATATTGGAGCTTGTAGATTTTAAAGCCAAAGAGAGCACCATAAAAGCGCTTAGAGAGATTGCCGATGTTGCTTCAACTCTTGATATGACACAACGACCGTATATGATCTCTTTTGACAAAGACTCTAAATACTGCAGGGTTTCAGAGGGAACAGCTTCATGCTTGGAAGAGCTTGAGTGATTTTTTTCAAACAATTATAAAAATTATGCTATACTTTTTTCAACCAATTGAAAAGAGTAATCATGCAAAAACTTCTTGAATTATCAAATCTCTACTTTTCTTTGCCGACTCCTAAGTTTAAAAGATATCTATTTAAGGAGATTGATTTTCAATCAAAACTCATAGGCATACTCGGTCAAAGAGGTGTCGGTAAAACTACGCTTATCAAACAACTAGCCGATAGCTATAACTTGCCGACTTCAAAAATGCTCTATATCAGTGCGGACAACATCGTAAATACGCTAAGTGAAATAGCCATCAAATTTAGCTCTTTTGGCGGTGAGTTGCTTATCATAGATGAAATCCACAAGGCAGAAAACTTTGCACTTGAACTTAAAACTATCTATGATTTTGTAAATATCAAAGTGATTTTTTCAGGCTCTTCGGCTCTTGAGATAGAAAATTCCAAAGTCGATTTAAGCAGAAGAGCGCTTTTTTATGAGCTTGGAAGTTTGTCTTTACGCGAGTTTATAGCCATAAAATATGAACTGGAGTTAGAAGCTATCTCTTTAGAAAATATCTTGAACAATCATCAAGAGATAGCTCAAAAGATAAAAAAAGAGTTCAAACCACTCGAATATTTTAACAACTACAAGCTCTTTGGAGCGTATCCTTTTTTTACGGAGGGGGAAAAGAGTTACAACCTCAGGCTCAATGAAATTATAAATATCATACTCGATAGCGAAGTTGCAACGATTTATAATGTCGATAGCGACAAAATCAATACGATACGAAAACTTCTGCATCTGCTTTGTGCTTGTGTCCCGATGGAGTTAAACATACAAAATCTTGCAAAAGAGAGCGGTATCAGCAGAAACACCCTCTACTCCTATCTCTACTACCTTCAAAAAGCAAACCTCATAGAGATAATTGGCGGAGATTTTAAAAACAAAAAGCTACTCAATAAACCAGATAAAATATATCTTGAGAACATAAATCTTTACAATATTTTATGCGATAACCAAAATTCAGGAAGCCTTAGAGAGAGTTTTTTTGTATCGCAGCTCAAACAAAAGCACAGTGTCAAATACGCTTATCACGGGGATTTCACAGTGGATGATAAATACATTTTTGAAGTAGGCGGAAAAAATAAAAGCTTTAAACAAATCAAAGATATATCAGACTCCTTTGTTGTCGCAGATGATATTGAGATAGGATTTGGGAATAAAATACCACTCTGGCTTTTTGGGTTTGTTTATTAGATTTTAGCTATAATCGCATCAACGAAAAAAAGCAGGAAAACGATGAATTTTGAACCATATCCATTTGAAAAACTAAACAATTTACTAGAAAATATTACGCCGAATAAAAACTACGAACCGTCTGCTCTGACTATCGGCGAGCCGCAGTTTGAAACTCCAGATTTTATACAAAAAGCACTCTGCCAAAACTCTTCACAGTTAAGAAAATATCCTAAAATAGCAGGAGAAGAGAACCTAAGAGCAGCTCAGAGAAAATTTGTAAAAACAAGATTTAGCGTTACACTTAGCGATGAGCAGATTATCCCTACTTTTGGAACAAGAGAAGTGCTTTTTAACTTTCCGCAATTTTTTCTATTTGACAAAAAAGAGCCTACCATTGCTTTTACAAACCCTTTTTACCAAATCTATGAGGGCGCAGCAATCGCTTCAAGAGCAAAAACCATCTATCTAAATCTTACCAAAGAGAACAACTTTAAACCAGAGATTGATGAAGAAAAATTATCTGCATGTCATCTTGTTATTTTAAACTTTCCAAACAACCCGACTTCTTCTACTCTTACTTTACAAGAGCTCGGAGAGTGGGTAAAACTTGCTCTAAAATATAACTTTGTGCTCTTAAATGATGAGTGCTACAGCGAAATTTATACCGCTAAACCCGTACCTTCGCTTCTTGAGGCTTCACTTTATGTCGGAAACTGCGCATTTAAAAATATGCTTGTTATCAACTCTATCTCAAAACGCTCATCTGCTCCGGGGCTTCGCTCAGGATTTATTGCGGGTGATGAAAGTATCTTAAAAGAGTATATAAACTACAGAACTTACATCGGTTGCGCATCCCCTCTTCCTCTTCAAAGTGCGGCTGCAGTGGCTTGGAGCGATGAGGAGCATGTCGCTATTGCAAGAGCGATTTACAAGAAAAATTTTGAAGCGGCAAAGGAGATTTTAGGTATCGAGATTCCAGATGCAACATTTTATATCTGGCTGCGAGTGCCTGACGCTCTGGAGTTTACTAAAAAACTTTACCGCGACTACAATGTAAAAGTTTTACCCGGTGAATATCTGGCAAGAGCGGATGAAAATGGCTTTAATCCGGGAAAAGATTTTATCAGAATCGCTCTGGTAGAAGATACGCAAAAAACAAAAAGCGCACTAAAGAGAATTAAGGAGTGTTTATCATGAGTAAAGTAGAAGATTTAAAGGCAGAAGTTTTAAAAGCACTGCAAAGCTCGGACATAGCATCTTTGTATGTTCTTGAACAAAAAGCGCATGACACTTTTGACGAAGAGACGCTTAGCGGCTTTTATGTAAATATTCTTGATTTGGCACTAGAGAGATTAACCGACACACTAGAAGCTCATAGAGTTATGAATACAAACGAAGTTCAGGATTTTGCAACGCTTAGAGCGCTCTATGAGTATGCGATAGAAAACTACAGCGCAGGTCAGACAGCAGATGCAAGTGCTCTGTTTGAAGTTCTTAGCGGTCTTAGCAATGATGAAAAATTCTCAAAAGCAATGAAATTTCACTGGATTGCCTCTAAAGAGAAGCTTACTTTAGATGATTTTTTAGAAAAAATTGCCGATATAGATGCAACACAAAATGCCGGTACTTTTTATATAAGTTGTTTTAATAAAGAGGCACAAAAATTGCTAGGTATTTCCCAAACAGACGGGGAGTTAAGCTAATGAAAATTCATTTTATTGGAATCGGCGGAATCGGCATATCCGGTTTAGCACAATATATGCACTTTCAGGGTCATGAGGTCAGCGGTTCTGACATCTCTGACACCATTATTACTCAAAAACTTCGTAAACTTGGCATAGCCGTTACGGTTCCTCATAACGCATCTGCAATTACCAACCAAGACTTAGTTGTCCACTCTGCAATTATTCGCCCTGACAATCCAGAAATCATAGAAGCAAAAGCAAAAGGGATTGAAGTTCTTGCCCGCCGTGAAGCACTGCTGCAAATTTTAAACACCTCTAAAGTCTACGCTGTTGCGGGTGCTCACGGAAAAAGCACAACCACTGCAATACTGACGGCCATAATGGAAGGCTCGGCAATTATCGGTGCGGAATCAAAGGCATTTGGCTCAAATGTAAGATACGCGCCACAGAGCGATGTTATGATTTTTGAGGCTGATGAGAGTGACGGAAGTTTTATAAACTCAAATCCTCACTGCGCTATTGTCATAAATGCAGAGCCGGAGCATATGGAGTATTACGATTACAATTATGAGCTTTTTTATGACTCATACAGAACTTTTATCTCCTCTGCTCCTTGCCGTGTTTTAAATGCGGAAGATAAATTTTTAAGTACATTAATCGGCAAGATAGACGCTATTTGGCTCTATCCAAGCCGTGACATCACAAACATAGAGTATATTCTTATAAACGATGAGCCGCATACAAGATTTACCTTTAAAAATTTTGGCAGTTTTGATGTTTGGGGATTTGGCAAGCATATCGCCCTTGATGCGGCTTTGGCTATTTTAGCGGCAAACGAGTCTATGGACATTGAAGAGATAAGAAAAAATATACTTACATTCAAAGGTATCAAAAAACGATTTGATATTGTTGGAACTCAAGAAGATACAGTAATCATTGATGATTACGGTCATCATCCGACAGAGATAAAAGCAACATTTGAATCAGTCAGAGAGTATGCGCTTCTTAAAGGTTTTGACAAAATTACAGCAATCTGGCAGCCTCACAAATACTCTCGTACGATAGACAATCTCGAAGAGTTCATAAACTGTTTTGAGGGTGCGCAGGAGCTTATAATCCTTCCTGTATGGGCAGCGGGCGAAGCAAGTAGAGATATTGACTTCAAAGAGAAGTTTAAAAGATACAATCTGACAATGGCGGACAAAATCACAAGAGCAAACAATACCATCACAATTATTAAAGACAAAGAGGCTCTTAAAACATTGGACAAAGGTCTTATTATCGGTTTTGGTGCCGGAGATTTAACTTATCAGATAAGAGGAACTGCATAGTGGCATACATAGCTGGAATCATAGTTGCAGGGCTCTTTTTTTTAGCTCTGCACTACTTTACGGAACTGACTCATAAGCAAAAAACTTTGGTAAGTGCAGCGGTATTATCTATAATTTTATCTGCAATCGCATTTAATAGCTACAGCAATGCACAAAGCCAAAAAATGCTGGATGTTGTTAACAGGTTTAATCAGCAAAACACTATCAAGTGTAACGACATTGATGTAAACAGCACAAATTTTACTCTAAGCATAGGAACATACACTTTTATAGGCAAAGAGCATACACCAAACTTTGGTCAGATGATTAGTGCATCTAAATGCGAGTAACTAACGGTTCAAAGATTGATACACTCATCAATCAGCTCGATTTAAGCGACCATATCAGCCTGTTTAAACAATTTTTTTCTCGCGAGAGTGCTCTTTATATAGAGGGTGACCAAGAGCTTCACTACCGCTACATCAAAGCGCTTGACGCCATAGAGTTTAAAGCCCCTCCAAAGGTTGCGGACTTTACAAATATAAAACTTCATCTTCAAAAACATGGCGTATTACAATTTGAGCAGATTTTTGAAATCGTAAAAGTCGTTCGCTATTTCCGCTACTTTAAAAATATGGAGCTAAAGGGAATCATCGGCGAATGGATGGATAAGTTTGTCATAGAGCCAAAGTTTTTTGAAGTTGAGAAGTACTTCACGCATGATGGAAAATTTGAAGAGAACTTAGATGAAATACTCTCTGCCTTAGGTTCTCGCATTAAAGAGCAGAAATCTAATATCAACAGCTCTCTAAAAAGACTTACAACAAGTCAAAAGCTCTCATCCTATCTTATCGATACTCAAGTTCATCTCATAAACGATGAGGAGTGCCTCTTGGTTCGCGGCGGTTTTAACCATGTGCTTCGAGGTGCCATAGTCGGCAGAAGCAGCAGCGGCGGTTTTTATGTTTCTCCGGACAGCATACTAAAAGCTAAAGAACAGATTCGCTACATTGTCCAAGAGCGAGAGGCGATTTTTTACAACTACGCAAAAGAGTTCTCATCCAAACTTGCCGAACTTCTGCCCTTCATCTCATTTTGCGACAAAGAGTTTACAAAGTTTGACAACTATCAGGCAAGGGTTTTGTTTGCAAAAAATAAAAATCTCCAGCTGGTAAAATCGAAAAAAGATTCAAAAATCATTTTGGAGGAGTTCATTCACCCTGCACTTCACCATGCAAAACCGATACGAGTTGATTTTTCTAAAAATATTTTGATGATTACGGGCGTAAATGCCGGCGGAAAAACTATGCTCTTAAAGTCGATTTTAAGTGCTGCTTTTATGGCAAAATATATAATCCCTATGAAGTTAAATGAGCACAAATCCCACATTGGAAGCTTTAAAAACATTTTAGCAATTATAGATGACCCTCAAAATGTTAAAAACGATATCTCAACTTTTGCGGGGCGTATGCAGGAGTTTTCAAAGATTTTTGAACATAGAGATGCGCTTGTCGGAGTTGATGAGATAGAGCTTGGAACTGACAGCGACGAGGCAGCCGCACTCTTTAAAGTTATACTCGATGAGTTGATTTTAAGAGGACAAAAGATAGTCGTAACGACCCACCATAAACGACTTGCCGCACTTATGGCTGACCGTGATGATGTTGAGCTTATGGCGGCGATTTACGATGAGCAAAACAGAGTTCCTACTTATGAGTTTATGCAGGGAATCATAGGAAAGAGTTACGCATTTGAGACCGCCAGCAGATATGGAATCTCAAACAAAATTGTAAACGAGGCAAAAGCAGTTTACGGCGATAACAGCGAAAAACTAAATCTTCTTATCGAGAGAGGCTCACAGCTAGAGAGAGAGTTGAAACAAAAACACCAAAAAATTGATAAAAAGCTAGAAGAGCTAAGAGCAAAAGAGAGAGATTTAAAAGAAGAGAAACAAAAAGTCTACGAAGAGTTGGAAAAAGAAAAGAACACTCTTAGAGAGAGCTATGAAAGCGCGATAAACGAAGCAAAACAGGCGGCTCGTGCCGGAGATATGAAAGCAATTCACAGAGCAATGAACGAAGCAAACAAGAAGCTGCCTGTTGAAAAGAAAGAGCAGGTAAAGATAGATGTAGCTTTTAAAGTCGGCGATAATGTAAAGTACCATAGCAAAAAAGGTGTTATTGTTGCCATGAAAGATAAAAGTGAGGCAATTGTTGAAGTTGAGGGGATGCGTGTTAGAGCTAAAACATCTCATCTCAAACATACCCAACTAATACAGCAAAAACCTCGCACCGATGTAAATTTAAATGTAGATAAAAGAGCCGGGCTAAAATGTGATTTGCACGGTATGAGGGCTGATGAAGCAACGGAAGTTCTGGATAAATTTATCTCCGATGCACTCATTAACGGCTGGGATGAAGTGATAGTCTATCACGGCATTGGGACAGGAAAACTCTCTTACGCCGTCAAAAATTTTCTATCATCTCATCCAAAAGTAAAAAAATTTGAAGATGCGCCTCAGCATATGGGCGGTTTTGGCGCCAAGCTTGTTACGCTTTAAACTTTTTTATTAACTAAATATAAATTTATTATTATTTCTGTTTATATTTCGATAACTTGATTGCTGTATTATTTCAAATATACAGTACGCAAGGAAAAAAATGGGCATTTTTAAACAATTACTAAAATATTATCTATATATGATATTGATATTTTTTATAGGCAGGTTGTCTCTGTTTATATTATATTTCGACAACTTTAAAGAGAGCGGTGTAGATTACTGGCTGACTTTCATCCACGGTCTGAGAATGGACACCATAACCGCCTCCGTATTTTTGCTTATTCCTATGATGCTTCTAACGCTCACTCCCCAGAGATTAAAATATTTTGTAAATAAATTTTTAAAGTACTACTTTTTGGTAGTTTTATCAATCATTATCTATATAGAAAATGCAACTTTTCCATTCATAGCTCAGTATGATGTGCGACCAAACTACCTTTTTGTTGAGTATCTAGTCTATCCAAAAGAAGTGTTTGCAATGATATTTGCCGACTATAAGCCGGAACTCTTTATAACATTCAGCATGATAGGTATTTTCATATATCTATATCTGAAATACGCCAAAGATAGTGTCACAGCACTGTTTGACACAAGCTATAAAAAACGATTGATTCTGTTTTTACCTCTATTTTTACTGCTGTTTATGGGTGCACGTTCATCATTTGGTCACAGACCTGCCAACACATCCGATGCAATGTACACAACGAACAGAATGGTCAACGAGATAACAAAAAACTCTATATTTAGTATTGTTTATGCTGTATATATCAACAACAGACACGGAAGCGGAGAGATACAAAAACGATACGGAAAAATGGATATCAAAGAGGCGCTCTCTAGGGTTCAAAATAGACTAGATATTCAAAGCATAGATGCTGCCTCCCCATTCTCAAGGTCTGAAGAGAGCCACTTTAAAACAACAAAGCCAAAGAACTTGGTTATCTTTGTTCAAGAGAGTTTGGGCTACCAGTTTGTTGAAGCAACCGGCGGAGAAAAAGGAATTACGCCAAATTTAAATAGATTAAGCAAAGAGGGAATTTTATTTAAAGATTTATACTCAAACGGTACTAGAAGCATTAGAGGCTTGGCTGGAACTTCTGCCGGAAACCTTGCAGTTCCCGGTGAGGGAGTATTAAAGAGAACTAAATCCCAAAGTGACTTTTTTACTATTGCAACGGCGCTAAAGCCATTTGACTATCACACAACTTTTATGTATGGCGGAGAGAGCAGATTTGACAATATGCGAAGTTGGTATGTCGGAAATGGGTTTGATGAAATCATAGACCAGCCATGCTTTGAGAATCCTAGTTTTGTCGCTCCATGGGGAGTGTGTGACGGAGATTTAGCTGAGAGAGCAAACGAAGAGTTTAAAAAGATGCATGCCAAAAATCAAAAATTTGCTACGGTTATGTTTTCACAATCAAACCACTCTCCGTTTGAGTACCCATGCGAAAAAATCGAGTTAATCGATGGAGTTCCTGCAAACAGCGTGAAAAATGCTGTTAAATATGCAGATTACGCTATCGGGCGTCTGTTTGAACTTGCAAAAAAAGAGGAGTATTATAAAGATACTGTTTTTGTAGTAGTTGCGGACCATAATGTTAGAGTTTATGGCGGTGATATGGTTCCTGTTGATATGTTTCATATTCCTGCCCTAATATTGGGAGGCGGAATTAAACCTATGACCTATGACAAAATCGCAACACAACCCGATGTCCTGGCAACAGCGTTAGATTTAATCGGGCTTGACTTGAAATATCCTATTATGGGACACTCCATTTTTAGTGATAAAAAACAAAATATCTCGCTGATGGAGTTTCATGGAACTTACGCATTGCGTGTGGATGATAAAGTTTCAATTATTGCTCCAAATAAAGAGGCAGTTACATTTTCGTATAAAAAGCCGGCTTCATATTTGGATAAAAACGCTCATCTAATCCTTGCCGAACATGACACTGAACTGGAAAAAGATGCGCTGGCGTTTGTCTTAACCTTAGACAATTTATATGATAAAAAATTATATAGATAAAATGGTAAAATTACTAAAAAATACGAGACAGATTAAAAGGATATATATTGCGCAACCAGCCAAGGTATAATTTTTTCAAAAACACAGGTTATGCACTAAGCGGATTAAAAGATTTAATCCAAACGGAGACATCATTTAAAATTGAACTTATTTTAACTCTGATTTTAATTCCTGTAATTATATTTATTGACACTACTTTAGTCAACAAAGCCCTGATGTTTATATCTCTTATGGGGATGTTGATGGCAGAGGCTACAAACAGCGCTATTGAGAGAGTCGTTGACTTGGTTACTCTAGATCATCACCATATGGCAGGACGAGCGAAAGATGTCGGAAGTACGATAGTTTTTTTAAGTATTTTTGTATTTGTTGTAACTTGGGCAATCGTATTAGTTGATATTTGCCAATAAGTTTCAAATGAAAAACAAAAAAGTAGCAATCATCGGCGGCGGGGCTTCTGGGCTTTTGTGCGCTATTTTTTGTGCTAAGGGCGATGTAGATGTGGATATTTTTGAACAAAATCCAAAATGTGCTAAAAAGATTTTGGCTTCGGGAAACGGGCGTTGCAATATCACAAACAAAAACTTATCTTCAAACGACTACTTCTCACAAAATCCTCACTTTGCAGATTATGCGCTTAAAGAGTTTGGATTTAGTGAGTTTGAGAAATTTTGTAATAGTATTGGGCTTTTGCTTGACATAAAAGATGACGGACGGGTTTATCCGCTCAGCAACGAAGCAAAGAGCGTAGCTTCTCTCTTAATCACTCATGCCAAAAATCTCGGCGTGCATTTCCATATCGACACAAAAATCACGGATGTAAAAAAACTCCTAAACGATTATGACTCGGTAGTAGTTGCAACAGGCTCCGAGGCGGCAACGCAGCTTGGCGGAAACAGAGACGGTTTGGAGTTTGCAAAAGAGTTTGGGCATAACATCATCCCGACATATCCATCTCTTGTACAGCTTCATCTAAATTCCAAAATTGCAAAAAAAATGAGCGGAGCCAAGATAGACGGCGAAGTGACACTGCTCGTAAACAACAAAAAAGAGCTGACTTCTAGCGGAGATATACTTTTTACGGACTACGGGGTTTCAGGTTTTGCAATCTTGGACATCTCTCAAAAAGCAAGTATGGCGCTGATGGACTCCTCAAATGTAACTATCTCTATAAACCTGCTTCCGAAGTTTGATGCGCAAAAACTCTCAAACCACATAGGCAAGGTGGCTGCCTCGACGAAGCAGATGACAATTTTGGATATTTTAACCGGTCTGCTTCCGCTTAAAATTGCTCATGGCGTTTTGGAAGATTTGAATATCTCGGCTTCAATTCATGGCGATGAAATAGATATAAAACTCAGCAAAAAAATAGCAAATCAGATGCTTAACTGGCGTTTTGAAGTAAGCGACACTCATGGTTTTCGCCATGCAGAGGTAAGCGGCGGCGGAGTTGATACAATAGAGATAAACCCAAAAACAATGGAATCTTTAAAACAAAAAAACCTCTACTTCTGCGGGGAAGTTTTAGATGTAGTTGGCCGTAGAGGCGGCTACAACTTTGCATTTGCATGGGCAAGCGGTTATTTGGCGGCTAGGGATATAACTAGAGTCTGAATCATTATTTATCGACATTAATCCCCCACGAATGTGGGAATTTGAAAAAAGTTTGCTTAGATAAACTCTAACTTTCGCACTTATCGTTGCAGGTATTCATCTTAAGCAAATCATAAAGCGGACACCAATTTATAACCGCTGTTGCGATAGGAATAATACCTATAAGACCCAGCCAACTTCCCGTCATCATGCCAAGAACAATAAAAATCACACCAACAACAATTCTAGCTACTTTATCTACTTTACCTATGTTTTTTGTCATCTTAAATCTCCTGATATAAATTTTGTACTTATAAACGCCTGCCTTGAATAACACGAACTAAAATCACCACGATTGCTATAACCAAAAGAATATGAATGAACCCGCCCATCGTATAAGAGGTAACTAACCCCAAAAGCCAAAGAACAACGAATATTATGGCGATAAGCTCTATCATGATATTTTCCTATGATTATTTAGGTACGCCATCTATCAACATATCTGCAAACACTATACATCTAAGCATCTTAATCGAATATAAAAAAATCTTGAAATATTTTAATGATTTTTAGATAAACTATTGCACCAACCACAACAAAAGGATTTATGTATGTCAATACCGTTAATTATCTTAATTGTTCTAGCTCTAATCTTAGTTTTAATGTACAACTCGCTTATTGCCAAAAAAAATCAGGTTGAGAACATCTTTGCAAGTGTCGACACCGTTCTTAAAAAAAGATACGACCTCATCCCAAACCTTGTTGCCTCTGTAAGCAAATATATGGAGCATGAAAAGTCGCTTTTAGAGGAAGTTACAAAGCTTCGTGCAGAGGCAACCAAACCGGATATAAGTGATGCTCACAAAATCGCTCTTGATGCAAAAATCAGCTCCGCTCTTGGCTCTATTATGGTGGCGGTTGAAAATTACCCTGAACTTAAAGCAAATGAAAATGTTATGCACCTCCAACACACTCTGCATGAGATTGAGGAGCAGATATCGGCTGTTAGAAGAGCTTATAACCAGAGCGTAACTGACTACAACAATGCAATCGAGATGGTTCCGACAAGCTTTATGGCTTCTTTGATGAACTACAGAAGAAAACAGGTGTTTGAGATAGTTGAAAATGAGCGCAAAAATGTAGATGTCAAAGAGCTTTTTAGCTAAAGGCTGCAAAAATGAAAAGCGTAAGTGAGCTTACCGACTTTTACTACAAAAATCTATTTCCTACTTTAGAAAAACTGGAAAGCGATAGAAAAAGCCTCAGACATAAAATCATTTCTATCGCTATTATTTGTACGGTTGTTTTTGCCGCTGTCGCTTATAAATTGGGCAACTTTTACGAATTTATACTCTTTGCCTATATTGCTTTTGGCGCTATAATATATAAATTTTTGGTACACGACTATACACATGAATTTAAAATGGGCGTAATAAAACCGCTTGTTCATGCCATTGACAGCTCTCTGCTCTACTCTTCTGCAACACATATCTCAGAGTATCTTTTTGAACACTCAAAGCTCTTTGACACGCCTGATAGGATGAGCGGAAACGATTATGTAAAAGGTCAAATCGATGGTATAAATATCCAGTTTTCAGACATACATGCCCAAAAGAAAAATCAAAACTCAAAAGGTAAAGATAGCTGGAGCACTATATTTCAAGGGCTTTTTATAGTTGCCGACTTTAACAAGCATTTTATGGGTGAAACGGTAATTTTGCCCGATACCGCTCAAAGCACATTTGGAGACATAATCGGACATTGGCTACAATCAAACAATGCCTCCAGAGATGAGTTGGTTAAAATGGATGACCCTGAGTTTGAAAAAGAGTTTGTAGTCTACTCCACAAACCAGATAGAAGCCAGATATATTTTATCCCACTCGCTTATGAAAAAACTGCTTGCTTTTAAACACAAATCAAAACATTCTGTTTATATCTCATTTATCGGCACTCATATCTATATGGCTGTCAGTTATGACAAAGATTTGTTTGAGCCGGCCATATTTCATTCACTTTTAGATTATAAAGTAGCTATGGAATATATAAAAACATTGCATTTAGCCATCGGCGTTGTAGAAGAACTGAAGTTAAATCAAAAATTATGGAGCAAAAGATGAGCGAAAAAAATATACTGCTGCTTAGTATCAAGGATTTTTTGACTCCAAAAATGCTGAAATACTCGGTGTTGCCTTTAGTAATCAGCTTAATAGTTATGTACATCCTCTTTTTTATCATAGCCGGAATCGGCATTGAACAACTTGGCACCTTACAACTGCAAAGCTCTCAAACCACCATAGAAAACGGCATTCCTCATACTGAGAGTATCGATGCCAAACTTGAAGGTTCTGCGATTATCCAATTTTTGATGAGTTATGCCATAACTTCTTGGCTGGCAACTTTTTTCATCTATGCAATAGGCGGTTTTTTAACTATCTATATCTCTATTTTTGTAGCTGTTATTATCATAGGTTTTTTAACCCCGTTTATCCTGAGGGAGCTTCAAGCAAGACACTATATGGATGTTGAGATGATTGGACACTCAAACATACTCTACTCCATTTTCTTGGCTCTAAAATGGGCGGCAACTATGATTTTACTTTTTATTTTATTGATACCGTTTTATTTTATTCCGCTTATAAACATAGTTGCGCTAAATATACCGCTCTACTACTTTTTTCACAAAATGCTGACATTTGATGTCTCTTCAAATATATCCACAAAAGAGGAAGATAAGCAGATAAGTTTTTTTAGTGCAAACAGCCTGAGAGTGAAAACTTTAGCACTCTATCTTATATCGCTTGTGCCGTTCGCCATATTTTTTGGGGCGGTTTTTTATGTAATTTACTTGGGACACACATATTTTACGGAGGTTAAAAAGATAAGGAATATCTAACTACTTTATGTTTCCTCAAAAAAGGAAGCCATTGGAATATTTAGAATCTTGGATATTTTATAAAGGTGCCCTATATTAAAACGTTTTTTGTTTGTAAATAGCTCTGCGGCAGAGACTAGACTTACAGACTTGTTGCCCATTTCTAAAGATAAATCAAGCTGGGTGAATCCTTTATATTCTCTATATTTTTTTACGGCAAGCCCTATCCTTCTGTGGATATCTTCTAGTTCTTCTTTTGAAAACTCAAATTTCATACAAACCCACTATGGTAATTTTTTGACTTTAGTTTAGTTTTATAGTAGTTTTTTATCAAACCACCATAGTGGGTTTAAAAAAATCTCCTTATAAAGTAAAATGAGCCAACTATTTTTATGAAATTAATGTCTCTAGTTTAATCATAAATTTAGGTTTTGGATTAGGCCTGAAATGACGTAAACTAAGTCATTATACTCAAATAAAAAGAGGTAAATGTGTCAGATATTTATAAACTAAAAAAATTAAATTTTACAATGCTGATATTGATTTTTTTTCTTTTTCTATTTGGAATTATTACGCTTTTACATATGGGGTATAAAAGCAAATATTACGCTGAATTAATCAATATTGCCGGTAAACAACGCGTGCTTTCCCAAAAAATTATTTTTGAACTTAACAATCATTTTTTACTAAATGACAAAGATGCGTTTGAGAGATTAAAAACAAGAGTATCCGAGTACTCTTCAAATGAAAAAGAACTTTTAAATCTAATCAAAACAAATACACCTAATATCAGCATAGAGAGTTTAAAAAACAAACCAATAAAAGATTTTATTGAGACGACACACGCATATATCAAAGCCCCAAATGAAAAATTACATGTAGAGCTTATAAACAACAGAGATGAGATATTTGACGCGTTTAATAATTTTGTTGATTATTGTGAACAAAGTTATAATCAAATACACCTAGACACGCTTAAAAAACTCTCAATTATCGGCATTTTAAATATTATACTGATTATGTTTTACTACCGAGTTATATTTAAAAAATCTCTACGCTATCTTGACAAATATCTAAAAGTCATACATATCGAAAAAAATAACATGAAGAATATTTTCGACGCTATAGACTCTATTATATTTGAAAAGAGTAGAGACGGAACATATATATTTGCCAATAGCGCCTTTTTCAAAATTTTTAGCACAGAGATAGTAGGAAAAAAAGATGCAGATTTTTTTCCTAAAGAAGTAGTTAAAATTTTAAATGCCGGCGATTTAAGGGTAATAAATGAGCAAAGGTCAACCACAGTCGAAATAGAAGTAAACTTAGAAAATGAGAGAAAAATCTTTTTTGTAAAAAAATTTCCTCTAAAAGATGAAAATGAAGAGATAAAAATTTGCGGCATAGCGATTGATACAACTTGGGAAAAAGAGTTTCAGCATAAAAGAGATGAATTTAACAAAATAATAGACAATCATGTAATAGTCTCCTATACCGATTGTGACGGAATTATTACAGATATAAGCAAAGCTTTTTGCTTAGTATGCGGTTACGAAAAATCAGAGCTGGTAGGAAAAAGCCACGATATTATACGCGATTATAAAGAGACAAATCTTTTTAAAGAGCTATGGGAGAGCATCTCATCCGATAATCAATGGAATGGAGAATTTAAAAATAGAAAAAAAGACGGCACTCCTTTTTGGATAGATGTCTCAATAGCTCCCTACTACAGTTTTAAAGGAGAAAAACTAGGATACATAATGGTGGCAAAAGATATAACCGATAGAAAAACGGTAGAAAAACTCAGCATAACCGATGCATTAACAAATCTCTACAACAGACGCTTTTTTGACGAGATTTTTCAAAAAGAGCTATCTTATGCAATAAGAGAAAAAAATAAATTTTGCCTATTTATGTGCGATATAGACAACTTTAAAAACTACAATGACATGTACGGTCACCAGATGGGGGACAAAGCGCTAATTACCATATCAAAAAAATTAAAATCTTATTTTAACAGAGCGGGCGACTTTGTATTTAGAGTCGGCGGAGAAGAGTTTGCCGCAATACTAAACATCAAAAATAGTGATAATATTGATAGCTTTATAGTAAAACTGCTAGAAAATATTGAAGATTTAAATATAGAGCACAAAGGAAACCATCCCTTTGGCGTACTTACTATATCTTGCGGCGTAATTGTTGCGGATTTTACTCAAACAGGCAAGTCGTTCTCAACGGATGATATCTATAAAATGGTAGATGATGAACTATACAAAGCGAAAAGGGATGGGAAAAACAGAGTCTCTTCGCTTTATATTTAGTGTTATAGTTTTGAGATATGCTCTGAGAGAATTTTTATGTCTTCATCGCTTAGTTTAGATACCTGACCTGCCATTACGCTTTTCATAGCACCACCGTAAGTTCCGGCTTTATACCCATGCAACGCGCCTGCAATTTTTTTTGCATCCCAACCTTTAATGATTTGCGATTTTCCAAGAGCCGCTTTAGAAGCATCTGTTCCATGACACCCTGCACAAACTTGATAAAGTGCTGCGCCGCTGATTTGTGCTAAAGCAACCTGCTTCACATCTTCCACTTTTGCAACAACTTCTTTTTGTATCTCTTGTGTTTTATCAACTACTTTATCTTTTATATTTTCTGTCTTTTCAACTACCTCATCTTTTATATTTTCTGTCTTTTCAACTACTTCATCTTTTATATTTTCTGTCTTCTCAACAATTTCTTGTTTTATATTTTCTGTCTTCTCAACAATTTCTTGTTTCACCTCTTCTGATTGCTGTTTTGTATCACTACTGCAACCTACTAAAAGCAGCGCTACCGCTACCGAGATTAAAATTTTCATAATCTCCTCCTTTTTATTTTTAACATTATACTCTTATTTAAAAATTTCAATATTATTTATATAGCTCCTTAAACAATAAAAAACAATAACATAACAGAGTGCTTTTTTAACAAAATTTAGATAGTATGTTTGATTCTCGCTATTTTTTCGAAGATAAGGAGTTATATATGTGGTTTCTAAACTGTGAAAAAAAGAGCAATGGCCTGTTTTTTTTTATATTTGTAACATTTATACCAATCTTGGCTATTACGGCTATGTTTTCTTATGCTTACTTTCACATCAAAACGACTGAAGTAGTATTTACGACAGAAGAGATAGAGGGTCTGCGTATCATAGCGCACATAAAAAAAACTGTTTTTGACATTCAAAAAATAAGAGGTCTCTCCGGCATAAAAAATCCCGATCAAATGTGTATAGATAACATAGAGGCTTTAAAAGAGACTATCTCAAACGATTTAAAAGAGCTAGAAGAAGAGCTGCTTTTTTACCAAGTTACCCCACAGCATTTTTTAGAAAAAAATGAATCGCTAAAGTTTATAAACTCTGCAAATAACAACTCACTGGAAAATAGAAGCTTTGAGTACTTTTCTCAAATAATAGATGAACTTATGATGTTGTCAAGCCATATAGCTTATCAATACAAGCTTGTTTTGGATTCGGATTTAAACTCTTATATTTTAATTAACAATGTTGTCTATTTGCTTCCAGAACTTATAGAGCATAACGCTCAGATAAGAGCTATAGCATCATCTATGGAAAACGGTGCTTTGATATCAGGTCAGAAACAGCACATAATAATGCAATTGCATAAAATCAAAGAAAAATTGCATATGCTAGACTACAATTTTTTTCAATTACATAAATCATCCGATAACAGTAAAATCAAAATAGTTTACGACACGATACTAGAGGCACAAAACAGCATTATAAATTTTGCGAACGAAGAGCTGCTTGGTAGCAAATCTACGACTATTAAACCTAACGGCATTTTTGCCCTTACAACAAAAAATATTGATTTAATCATAGGTTTATATGATGCTAACTTGGACATTTTAAATGAAAATTTAGAAAAAAGATTATATGAAAGCGAAAAATTCTCTGTTTATATTATTTTATCAGGAGTGGCATCTGTTTTATTTATCATCTTTATAAATATAATTTTTTACGCTAAAAATAGGAAATTTATACACAAAGTAGAGGAGTTGACTATAACTGACTCTATGACATCTCTGTACAACAGAAGATACTTTGATGAAGTATTTGAAAATAATCTAAAAATTCAACAAAGAGCAAAACAGACACTCATGTTTATCATGTTAGATATAGACTTTTTCAAACTATATAACGACACATATGGGCATCATGCAGGCGATTTGGCTATAAAGACGGTAGCAAAAAACCTAAAAAATTCCCTAAAAAGAGCGGGGGATATGGCTTTTAGGCTTGGAGGAGAAGAGTTCGGTATTTTATGTATCGGAATGAACAGCTCTGAGGCTCTCTCTTTTGCAAACGGTATAAGAGAAAAAGTTGAAAGTGAAAAAATTGAACATACAAAAAACAGTGCTAGCAAATACCTGACAATCTCGATGGGGCTTGTCGTCATTGAGCCTGATTTTATAAATAATGTGAACGATTTATACAAACAAGACGATGAAGCACTCTACAAAGCTAAAGAAAGCGGGCGCAATCTGGTTGTTGTTTATGGTTCTTAAAACTAATCTTCTTCTTTACCCTCTTCCTTTAAAACCATCGCTCTGTATGCCTCATCCTTTGGAACAAGCCCTGCCTCATACAGAAACTGAGAGGGTACAAAGTTTGTTTTTTTGATTTTGTCATACTTTGCATAGCTTAAATAGAGTATATCTTTTGCTCTTGTTACGGCAACATAAAAAAGCCTTCTCTCCTCATCAAGCGAACCGCCGCGCTGCATAAGTTTTCTGTTTGGAAATCGTCCATCCATCAAGTCAACGATGTAGACCTCTTTGTACTCCAAACCCTTTGAAGCGTGAACACTCAGCAGGTTTACACCCTCACCCTGCGTCAAGTCGGATGAGCCTAAAATCATAGCGTTTAAAAATCTATCATGTTCGCTGTATGGCTTTGAGAGCTCCTCTAGCAAAATCATCTTTCTGGCTATTTTTGAGAGTGAATCCGCCTTTTGCTTCTCGTCAATAGTACCGTCTTTGAGTGTTGCGCGTTTGCTCGCTAAAACTTCGGATACATATTTATAAATATCGGAAGAGGCTATTTTGCCAACTATTGTACGAGGCTGTTTAACGCCTTTTAAATCACGAAAGAGAAGATAAAAATCATGTACAAATGCAGCGCTCTCTTTTGTAAGTTTTGGATGTTTTAAAATTGGATTTCGCATAAACTTCTCTTCAAACCCAAGTTTTGCAAATTTGCCGACACTGCCAAGCTCTAAAAAATCATCAAACAATCCTAACTGATGGTTTAGCTTTCGTTTCTCAAAAGGATTTTTTATAGACTCATCAGGTGCATAAAGCCCATAAAATATACTTCCGTGTCCGAGTGTTTTGAGCCCGATATATAGCTCTTTTGCCATGGCGCTTCCTATGCCTTTTGCAAACTCAAAAAGGTGTATAAACGACATCATATCCGACTCATTTACAAGAAGAGTGTAAAAATCTAAAACAGCTTTAACCTCTCTTGAATCAAAAAAACTCGTTCCCCCTTTTCTTTTGCAAGGGATGCCAAGTTCTCTTAAACCAACCTCTATGCCGTCGGCGGAGGAGTTGTTTCTAAAGATTACGGCTATTTCATCTTTTGGCGTTTGAGAGTCGCGTATTTGCGCTGCCATCGCATGATACTGGTCAAAAAGTTCATCATATGTCAGCAGTTTTGGAGGCTGTGAATCATGTCCTCTTGTAACTTCAAGTTTTTTTGGATAAATCCTCTCATTATGTTCTATAACCTTTGAAGCAAGAGAGAGGATAGGAACTGTTGAGCGGTAATTTTTTGTGAGTGTATGAACTTTTGCATCTGGAAATTTTTTAGAAAATGTGCCTATTATAGAGATATCTGCACCGTTAAAAGCGTAAATGCTCTGGTCATAATCCCCGACGCAAAAGAGTGAGGGCGGATTCATGGCATCTATCAGAGTTCCCTGAAGCGCATTCGTGTCCTGATACTCATCTACCAAAACCTCTTTGTAGCCAAGCTCTTTAGTTTTGCACATTGCTCTAAAATGTATAAGCAAATCATTAAAATTTACAAAACCGTACTCTTTTTTTAGGCTCTCAAACTCATCGACGATGTCCGCATAAATCATCGCAAAGAGCTCATGTTCGGGATATTTGCCTTTTATCCACTCTTCAAAATTATTTACAAGTTCTGTGTTTTGGTAAAATGAGTAGACATCATAGAGATAGTTTCCGCCATAAGGTGAAATTTCGGCACCGATATGCCCGAATGTGCGTTTTTCATAAACGCTTCTAAATAGAGTTTTTAGCTCCCGTTGTTGTTTTAGAACGACTTTTTTATCATGTTTTTTCAGCCATCTGTAACTTACCGCATGGAAAGTTCCGGCATCTATGCATGATGCCACATCCTTGCCAAAAAAGTCGGCAACTCTTTGAATCATCTCTGCGGCTGCTTTGTTTGTAAAAGTAAGAAGTAAAATCTCTTGGGGTTTAACACCTTTGCTTAAGAGATAAGCAATGCGTCCTACAATCGTGGAGGTTTTGCCTGTTCCGGCCGATGCTATGATAAGATTTTGGTCATTGGAAGATGTGGCTGCTGAGTATTGTTCTTCATTTAAACGCGAAAGTGGCAAAAAAACTCCTATAAACTAAGAGCGTGATTATACTACTATTAGCTTATTTAATCGATTTCTAACAACCTAATAGTTTTACTAGACATAACTGTGTTTGAAATGTCTTTAAATTAAACCAAAAATAAATTTTTTACGATAAAATGTGATAATCACATATTAGGAATTTTAATGAAAGCAGACAGCAGATTACTTGAAATTATTTCTCATGAAACAATAGACACAATTAATAAAATGGATATTGTTACCCCGACTATGTACGCGTCTATTTTTTCTAAATTTGCCACCATGCATGATACTGACATTGGCGAAGAAGAAATTATTACCAACAACTTATTGAATGACAAAATTGCTCTTTTTACAAATATGCAAAATCAAACATCTGAAAATGCTAAAAGATTAAGTGACAATACAGATAAAGCCATAGTTGCAATCAAAGGCAAAGATGAAACTACTCTTACGGAAGTTTTAGAAGAGACACAAGAGCTAAGAGAAGAGATAAATAAGCTAAAAGAGATAATGTATAAAGATGAGCTTACCAATGTTTACAACAGAAAGTGGCTGCATGACAATGTACTGGATGAATCTGCTCAAGGCTTTAAAAATTCCGGCACACTTGCTATTATCGATTTAAATTTCTTTAAAATAGTAAATGACACATATGGGCATACAGTGGGAGACAAAGTTTTAGTTTTCATTGCTAACTTACTTAGAAGAGTAGAAAAAAATGTTATACGATATGGGGGAGATGAGTTTATTGTTATTTTTAGTGATGGAAGTACGGAAAATAGCGCTCTATCAAAACTCAATGCTGCCAGAGAAGATCTCTTAACCAAACACTTAAAGATTAAAGATATCTCCTTCAAAGTAAGTTTTTCAGTTGGTGTTCAGGAGTTTAAAAAAGGCGATAGCTTAAGTGATATAATTGAAAAAGCTGATATAAATATGTACAACGATAAAGCAGAGATAAAAAAAAGAATCCCTAATCTCTGAACAAAAGCAGAGGGCTTAACTTCGCAGATAAGCCTCCCTCCCCTAAATATTTATTGTTCTGGCGTACGGATTAGCTTTGAGTCTCTCAAGAGGAATCTGTTTGCCGCTCTTTTGGCAAATTCCATAACTGCCGCTTTTTATGCGCTCAAGCGCAGCATCAATCTCTACACTCTCTGCCTCAAGCTTATGAAGAAGCGTTTGATCTGTCATGTTATCAATCTGAAGTTCTGCCATATCAACTACATCATCAATTTCATCTTCAAAAGCTATGGTTTCAACCTCTGTTTTGATTGCTTCAATGTTTTTTTCTACCCTCTTCTTCTCTGCTTTTAATATTTTTTCAAAATCACCAAGATTTAAATCTTTTTGAGCGCTCATAATTAACCCTTTAGTTTATTTTGTAAAATGCTCCAAGAGCTTATTAGTCGGGATTTTAGTCAAATCTGAATGAAGGTTTATTTTCAAACTTTTTTTGTTGCCGTTATCAAGCAACTCCACGATTTGGTTGTTTATCGCTTTTGGCGCAGCTAGAGCCCAAAATTCATGAGCATGTTTTTTTAGAGCATCAGAAATCTGCTCCCCGATTTCTTTGATTCTGCGACGCTCCCACTCTAAAACAAGATTATGATCTTCGCCGGCACCGCTGCCGCCGGCGCTCTTAAAATGACCTTGTTGATCAGATACCTTCTCGCTCAATCTTTTATGTGTTTCTGAACTGTCAACGCTCTCAAGAAGCTCCAAAGACTCTCTCCCAAGAGGGTCTTTTTTTGTTTCAAATAATTTAAAATGCTGTAAATCTGTAATAACGATAAGTTTTGGTGACATAGGAACTCCTGCTAACTCATTCTAAATGAATTATAATTTAAATTTTAAGAAATATAACGACTTCATTTTATCAAGAAATTGTAAAAATAATCTTTAAAAGCAACAAAAATTAGAATATATTGCATAAGTGTATCATCACAACATTTACGCTATAATCGCGAACTTTTTAACAGCAAATATTAAGGTAAACAAACATGTCAAATAACTACGAACCGCAACTTACAGAAGATAGATTTTATAAAATATGGGAAGAGAGAGGCTATTTTGAGGTAGATTCAAACAAATCTATCCAAGAAGAGGGTAAAAACTTCTCTATCATGATGCCCCCGCCAAATGTTACAGGTCGCCTGCACATAGGTCACGCTCTCACATTTACACTCCAAGATATCATCACCCGCTACAAACGCATGGACGGTTACAAAACTCTTTGGCAGCCGGGAACAGACCATGCCGGAATTGCAACTCAGAATGTTGTTGAAAAACAGCTCCTTGCAGAGGGTACAACAAAAGAAGAGATAGGCAGAGAAGCGTTTTTAGAGAGAGCGTGGGCTTGGAAAGAGGAGTCTGCAGGGATCATGACGAGCCAACTTCGCAAGATGGGAGTTTCTCCTGCGTGGAAGCGAGAGAGATTTACAATGGACGACGGACTTCAAAAGTCGGTAAAAGAGGCTTTTGTTCATCTCTACAATCAAGGTTTAATCGTTCGCGGAAACTATATGGTTAACTGGTGTACGCATGACGGCGCACTAAGCGACATCGAAGTTGAGCACGAAGACCATGATGGCAAGTTTTACCATATCAAGTACCCGTTTGCAGACGGAAGCGGCTTTGTAGAGGTTGCAACCACAAGACCTGAAACTTACTTTGGCGATACAGCCGTTATGGTTCATCCCGATGATGCCCGTTATAAAAATCTAATCGGCAAAAAAGTAAGACTTCCTCTAACGGACAGAGAGGTCGCAATTATCGCCGATGAGCATGTAGATATGAGTTTTGGAACAGGCGTGGTAAAGGTTACTCCCGCACACGACCAAAACGACTATGAAGTAGGCAAGCGACATGATTTGGAGTTCATTACTGTTTTTGACGAAAAAGGAATACTGAACGAGTATGCAGGCGAATTTTGCGGACTGGAAAGACTTGAAGCTCGTGAAGTGATTGTAAAAAAACTTGCATCTGAGGGCTTTATTGTAAAGATTGAAGAGCACAAACATCAGGTCGGACACTGTTACAGATGTAAAAACATCGTTGAACCTTACATCTCAAGACAGTGGTTTGTCAGAAGCGAAGTGGCAAAAAAATCTATCGAGAAAACAAACAACGGCGAAGCGAAATTTTTTCCGCCTCACTGGATAAACTCATACAACTCTTGGATGGGAGATTTGCGTGACTGGTGTATCTCAAGACAGCTTTGGTGGGGACATCAAATCCCTGTATTTTACTGCGACGAGTGCGACCATGAGTGGGCAAGTTTAAAAGAAACGGAACATACATGCCCAAAATGCAGTTCTAAAAATATCCATCAAGACCCTGATGTACTAGATACTTGGTTTAGCTCTGCTTTATGGCCTTTTTCAACTTTAGGCTGGGGTAACGGCGATGTGGATATGGAGAAACTTTTTAGCTCACAAGATATGAAAGATTTCTATCCGAACTCGCTTCTAATCACCGGTTTTGACATCCTTTTCTTTTGGGTTGCTAGAATGATGATGATGGGCGAGAGCTTCATAGGAGAACTTCCGTTTAACCACATCTACCTTCATGCGCTTGTTCGCGATGAGCATGGGCAGAAGATGAGCAAATCAAAGGGCAATGTTATCGACCCGCTTGATATGGTTGAGAAGTATAGTGCCGATATACTTCGCTTTACTCTTGCAATCTCGGCTGCACAGGGTCGTGACATAAGAATGAGTACGGAAAAGCTAGAACAAAATCGCAACTTTACAAACAAGCTCTACAATGCTGTAAAATTTCTGCAGATGAATGCAGAAACTTTTCCAGACCTAAGAGGTTTTTGTGTAGAGAGCGGACTTGGAAGATATATGTTGTCACGCTTAAATGTTGCTACCGCAGAGGTTCGCGCATGTATGGATGAGTACAGATTTAATGACGCAGCAACTGTTATGTATAGATTTTTATGGAATGAGTTCTGCGACTGGGGAATTGAGCTAAGCAAAGCCGACAAAGGTGCAGTAGTTGAACTTGGAGCGATTTTCAAGGAGGCTATGAAGCTTCTACACCCATTTATGCCTTTCATTACAGAGTATCTCTACCATGAACTCTCAGGTACAAACCTTGAGAACAGCGAATCGATTATGGTTATGAAGTATCCGTTTAAAACCAAAAAACGCGAAAAAGATGAGGCAAGATTTGAGACAATTATGGATGCTATCGTATCTATAAGAAGAGCTAAAGTTCTGGTAGATTTGGCAAATCAGAAGATAGAAAAAGCTTATGTGAAAATAGACGGCATCTCAGAGCAGGAGCAAGAATCAATCAGACCGTTTATTATCAAACTTGCCAAAGTTGATATTGTAGAATTTACAGATGTTAAAATTGAAAATGCAGTTAGCGACATCAGCCAGAAGTGTGAAACTTTTATACCGACAAGCTCTATTGATTTGGCTCCGATTATCCAAAGACTGACAAAGCAGGATGAGAAGCTGCAAAAAGAGGTAGAAAAAATCTCTACTATGTTAAACAATGAGCGATTTGTTGCAAACGCACCTGCTGATGTTCTGACAAAAAATAGAGAACTTTTAGCAGATGCGCAAGATAAGATAAATAAAATTCAGGAACAGCTAAATTCACTTAGAGGTTAAAAAAGCGTATGGGCAAAATATTTGAACCTAAATTTTTCAGTTTATTAAAATCAGGAATAAGCAAAGAACAGTTAGTCTCAGATATTTTTGCCGGAATAGTTGTAGGCATCGTTGCGCTGCCACTTGCTATTGCTTTTGGAGTTGCCTCCGGTGTTTCTCCGGAAAAAGGAATTATCACTGCTGTAATTGCCGGTTTTTTAATCTCTTTTCTTGGCGGAAGCAGAGTTCAAATCGGCGGTCCCACCGGCGCTTTTATAGTCATTGTTTACGCTATTGTTGAGAAGTACGGCATTGATGGACTTATCATCTCTACTGTTATGTCTGGGATTATATTGGTTATATTTGGACTTTTGCGACTCGGTACGCTTTTGAAATATTTTCCACACCCGTTAATTGTTGGATTTACAAGCGGGATTGCAGTTGTTATATTCTCAACACAGATTAAAGACGCTCTCGGACTTAACATTGAAAAACTCCCGTCGGAATTTTTTGAAAAATGGGTAGTTTACTTCTCCAATATGCAAGAGAGCAACTTATTTGCAATAGCCATCACCATTGCCACAATTTTAATAACCCTATATTCAAAAAAAATAACGACTAAAATTCCCGGTTCATTCTTCGCAATAATTTTTGTCACTCTCTTTGTTCAGGTTGCAAATATTGAGGTAACAACTATTGAGTCATTTTTTGGTGAAATTCATAGCGATATTAATTTTGTAATACCGTCTTTTGATTTTAGCAATTTGCACATGTACATCGCTCCCGCTCTTACAATAGCGCTTCTTGGAGGGGTAGAGTCACTTCTCTCGGCAGTTGTGGCTGATGGAATGATAGGCGCAAATCATCGCTCAAACACAGAGCTTATAGCTCAAGGCATTGCAAATATTGTCACACCGTTTTTTGGCGGCATTCCGGCGACCGGAGCTATTGCCAGAACTGCAACAAATGTAAAAAATGGCGGAAGAACCCCGATTGCAGGGATGGTTCATGCCATAACGCTTCTACTTATTATGCTTGTTTTCGCAAGCTATGCGAAACTTATTCCTATGGCATGTCTTGCCGGAATTTTAATCGTAGTTTCATACAATATGAGCGAATGGCGCTCTTTTGTCTCAATCTTAAGAGGCTCTCCTTTTGACATAATTGTGCTTCTCAGTACATTTTTACTAACCGTATTTGTTGATTTAACCGCAGCCATAGAGATTGGTGTTGTTTTATCTTCACTTCTGTTTATGAAACGCATGGCAGACATCGGCATTACGGCTCCTATTAGAGTTGATAGCGATGTGCTTGAAGATTATTCTAACCTACCTGATGGTATCTCTGTTTATGAGATAAGCGGTCCTCTATTTTTTGCCTCTGCCAAACAGTATTCAGAGGTAATAAAAAATATAGGGTTAAAAAATAAAATTTTAATTATTCGTATGCGTCATGTTCCGTTTGTGGACTCAACTGCACTTCATAATTTTGAAGAGACGATAAAAACATTGCAAAATTCCGGTGTTAAATTGCTTTTATCAGGTGTAAACAGCTCTGTACTTCAGGATTTGAAAAAGTATAAAATAACTTCGTTGATTGGAGAGGAAAACATACTTGACTCTTTTGACAAAGCCTTAAAACATGCGAAAGAGGTTATCGTAACTCTTCCATAGGCTCGCCAAAGTGGTACCCTTGGGAGTAATCAACCCCAAGCTCTTCGACTTTTGCTTGAACTTCTGCACTGTGAACAAACTCCGCTATTACTTTTATGTTACTCTTTTTACACAACAAAACAACAGCCTCAACAATAATTAAACTTTTTTTATCTGTTAAAATATTTTTGATAAAAGAGCCGTCAATTTTAAGATAGTCCGGCGAAAACTCTAAAAGTCTGGAAAAATTTGAACTCTGAGAACCAAAATCATCAATAGATATCTTAAAACCGTGATACCTAAGTGAATTTAATTGAGCAAGAATTTCCGGTGTATTAAGAGTGTTAATGTCCTCAAGCATCTCTAATGCAACTCTTGATGGGTGAATATTATGCTTTTTTGCACTCTTTAAAAGATAATCTTCTAAATAATCTAAATATAAGTCAGTGCTCGTAATGTTAATTGAAAACTCATACTCCGTATCGCTAAATCTTTTAAAACTCTGCTCAATAACACTTTTTGTAACCAAAGAGAGCGTGCCTGTCAATCTTGATGCTTCCATAAATCTAATAGGAGGGGTAAGTATTCCATCATCACAGATTCTAATTAGACACTCATATTTTTCTATTTTTTTTGTTTTATTATTTACAATAGGCTGATAATAAGTGACCAAACGCTCTTCTTCAAATGCCTCTTTTATCTTATGAACCCAATAAATATTTTCCTGCTGTTTTTTTATAAAAGATGAGTTTGGATCATAAACTTTATAAGAGGACCTTTTATGCTCTCTTAACTCTTTTATTGCAGTTCTTGCATGATTTAGTATTTCGGTTCCGCTGCCTATTGAGATGCCTATGCTTATAGAGACTTTTATATTCATATCATCACAAACTTCTATTTCAGTTTGGTCAAAAAAAGATATCATTGAGCTGGCAGCATCTGATAATTTCTTTGAACTCATCACATCCATACATACAACAACAAACTCATCAGAGTTTAATCTAAAGAGTCTAGAAGTAAAAGGCTTGACAATGGCGATTAATCTTGCTATTTCAACCAAAGCAGCATCACCAATCTCAAATCCATAGGCATTGTTAATATTGCTAAAATTATCTATATCTATTAAAAAAATATTAGCATGTTCTAAACCCTGCAAATACTCCATCAAAGCAAATCTATTGGCAATATTTGTTAATGAATCGTTATGTATGTTTTGCATATTAATCTTGCTTTACAACAATATAGCTCTGAGGCTTTATCGATTTATATTTTGGCATACTCACACCAATATTTGCGTTTATATATGTAGGGTCGGCAATAATAAATTTTTTTGATTTTACAATCACTTCATCGCCTTCAAGAGGAATATAAAGAGCAGTTGCCATGTGGTCTTCATATTTTACGCCGACAACACTCACCCCGAAAAGCTCTTTTATCAAATAGGAAAACAGAACCGCCCTATCTTCACAATCCGACTTATCAAAGTATAGAGTTTCTTCTGCAAACATAACTTTTTCTCTGCCAAACTGTTGATTGTCTTGCTCATATTTAAATGAATTTTGAACAAAACTTAGTACAAAGTTCATCCCCTCACTTGCTTTCTTTCCATCAATATGCTTTTTAAGAGAGACTGCTAAACCGCTATAAGTAGCACTCTCAAGTGGCGCGTTGAAAAATGTCTCATAATCTGCCTGAGGGTATGAAGCCATAAAATCTATAAGATTTTTATTATACGAGATTGGCACACTATACTTCTCTCCTGATTGAGAAAAAGTTAAAGTTTTACTCTCTATTTTTGCTTCTAGTTTAGGAAGAGTATCTAGCGAGAGGTCAAGCTCTTTGGTAGAGCCGGGGTAATCTTGCTTATAAGAAAAAACCTTTCCAAGACCATCTTTGGCATAGTTTGCAAGAACATAATATCTTTTATTGTCAAAATTGTAGTTTGGCGTAGAGTATATAACTTTTTTGGAGTAGTGCATCAAAACTATATGTTGCTTTGCTAAACCTATTTTTACCGCGTATCCAAGCTTGTTAAATATAAACCAGCTAAGAAGTCTTGAGCTGTTTTGATTTGCAAATGTCTTATCTGAAATTTTTGAGACAAGCAGGTAAATACCCCAATCATTTAAGTTCATTTTCTCAGAAACTTTTTTAATATCTGCCAATAAAGGCTCATAATCGCTAGAAGCCGCACTGCTGAAAAAATTTGCGATGCCTTCTTGATTTTGAGGGTAAAAGTTAGCTTTTTTTATACCCGATGGGATGTTAAATCCTAGAGATGAACCATAAAAATCGACCGTAATCTCTTTAGGTTTTACTTCAGATGGAACCGCAACTTCTTGCTTCTCCTCTACATATTCTTTTATTTTTACACTTATTTTTGGACCGACAGGTTTTAAAGCTTGAGGTTTTGCCGCCTCTATCTCTAACGGTTTTGCTTTTTCATAGAGTGGCTCTGAGCGGAGCGCGTTGTACGCTTTCCACTCCTGCTTTAGGTATGCATTAAAAGCGTTGTCTCTCTCGTCTTTGTATGTCTGAAATGATTGTGTCTGAGATTTTTTAAAATCCTTAAAGCTTTGCTCTGCATTAAGTGTTGTAAAACCGATTAATACTATTAGGCTAAAATGGCCAAACAGACTGAATAATTTTTGTTCCCCAACCTTGCTGTGTTGCACGCTCAACATCTCCTTGCGTTTTATAAAGAATTTTTGCTTCACTCATTTGTGAGGAGCTAATTCTGTTACCTTGGTCTATGTCATACGGGCGAATAACACCGCCTATTTGTATTATCTGTTTTTGGTTATCTATAAGTATCTCTCTTGTGCCTGAAATAAAATAGTTGCCATTTTGTAAAACTTTAACGATTCTAGCCGATACCGTAGTGGTGAAAGATGCATCTTTTTTTGCACTTCCCTGCCCTTGATACTCGCTTGTAGAACTAGCTCCAAAACCAAGATTTGCAATCCCGTTTAGCTTTCCGACAACTGAATCAACAGCTGAATTCGTTCCCGCAGAAGTAAAAGCACCGCCGCCAAGATTTTGAGCATCACTCTCGCTCATCTGTTTTGACCCGCTATTTGAACTCTGCATACTTTCTGAAATAACAACAGTAACTATATCATTTACATGCATCGCTTTGTGATCTGAAAAAAGAGGATTGTCACCTTGACCAAAGATACTTCCAACCGAAGTAAAATCCTTGTTATCTTCACGCGAAGGCATCTGCTCAACATATGCAGGAGGCTCAAAATCTATTTCAGGGTCAGTCAACTTTGCCGTACAACCGGATAAAAATAGTATAGCATAAATGGGCATTGAAAACATTAAAAATTTTTTTATCATTATTATCTCTTTAGACTTAGTCTCTTTATTTAGTTATAATGATAGCAATAATAGTTCCAAACAAAAAAGGCAAAAAATGAATTTAAGAGATAGAATTAACCAAGATGTAAAAGATGCTATGAAAGCTAAAGATGCAAAAAAAAGAGATGCGCTTAGGCTTCTTATGAGTGCTTTTAAGCAGATAGAAGTTGATGAACGCAAAGAGCTGAGCGATGAAGATGTCATAAAAATAATACAATCTCAAGTTAAAAGAAGAGATGATGCGGCAACGCAATACAGAGATGCAGGACGAGAAGATTTGATGCAGGTTGAACTTGATGAGATAGCTTACTACAAAGAGTACTTGCCCGCTCAACTAAGCGATGAGGAGCTTACCTCGGCACTCAAAGAGATAATTGCAAAAGTCGGAGCAACAACTATAAAAGATATCGGCAAAGTTATGGGTATGGCTAGCAAAGAGCTCTCTCTCAAGGCTGACGGCAAAAGAATAAACGAGTCTGCAAAGAGTTTGTTGGCTTAAGAGAGATTGAAACAAAATATGTCGTCATTTCAAACTTGCCGCCGTGGCACTAAAGCCTAATCGTTTTTTGTAATAATTAAGTATAGTTTAATTATAATGATTACCTCTAATTACAAAGGTTAAACTCTATGGTATCACACTCGGCAGAACAAAATCCTTTACTAAAAACTTATAAGTATATGCTTGATTTTTATTTTGGCGATGTAAGTTTTGACACCATACTTAGCTTAAATCCTACAAAAAATGAAGATTTTGGCATAGAATCTCTCTTTATTGTCTCCGAACAAATCGGTCTTGTGGCACTAAAAAAAGAGATGATAGCATCTAATATTTCAAACCACCACTTACCTTGTGTTATCTTTAACAAACAAAACAAACCTTTTATTTATCAAAAAAATATTGCTAACAAAAAAATAGAGCTTTATGATGCCGACGAAGAAAAAAGCTTTGAAATAGAGTACAAACAATTGGACCAATACAAAAGAGCTCTTTTTATCTTTAGAGAAGAATCTAGAACAAACTTCATAGATAAATTGCCAACAAACAATTGGTTTTGGCAGCCTGTCAAATCTTTATGGAGGGCATATATAGAAGTTGGATTTTTGACATTCTTTATAAACCTATTTGCCCTTTTCGTACCTTTGTATATTATGATTGTTTACGATAGAGTCGTTCCAAACGAAGCCTATGACACTCTTTTTGTACTCAGTTTTGGACTCATTATCGCACTTGTTTTTGAACTAGTATTTAAGAGTGTAAGAAGTTACATCATCGATAAAACAGGCAAAAAACTCTCTCTATATCTTGAAGAAGACTTGATGAAAAGACTTCTTAGCATCCAATCGCAATACGATACGATGATGACAGGCTCAAAAGCAAATTTGTTTAGAGAATTGGCATCAGTAAGAGAATTTTTTGCTACAAAATCCATCATTCAAATAATAGATTTTCCATTTTTTATATTTGCCCTTATTGCTATCTACTTTATATCTCCAGCTGTTGCCTTAGTTCCTTTTGCATTAGCACTTTTAATTATGTTCATTAACATAGCGTTGCAAATTCCCATAGCGCGCTTGAGCAAAAAACATCTTGAAAACATCCAGTCAAAACAAAACTTTTTAGTAGAATCTATACAAGGAAGTGATACGCTAAAACTCTCAAACGCAACAGCTTCAAAACTTTTTAGCTGGAGAAACATTATAGCTTTTGGAGAAAATATTCAGCTCAAGGTTGGGTCGGTTAATGCGTTCGCGCTAAACATTTCTCAGGCATTGATACAGCTGACTACGATTTTGGTCGTCTCAGTAGGAGTTTTTCAAATCGCAGATAAAAGTTTAAGTGTCGGCGGACTAATTGCCGCAACTATTTTGGCAAGCAGAGCTATGGTTCCCGTCATTAGTCTATCGACGATGCTTATAAAATTTAAAGAGATTAAAGACTCTCTAAATAATCTTAAAGAGTTTTGGAATCTGCCCTTGGAAAATGAAAAAAATATCGAGATAGGAGTTGGAACTCTAAGTGGAGATATTGAATTTAAAGATGTGACATACTATTTTAAAAATTCAAAATATTCATCCGTAAAAAAACTAAACTTTAAAATAAAAAGTGGTGAAAAGGTAGGAATAATCGGTCAAACAGGAGCTGGGAAGTCAACGATTTTAAAACTTTTAACAGGACTTTTACATCCGACAAAAGGAACTGTTTTTATAGACAATCATGATATTTCTACAATCCATCCCGTAGAAATCAGACAAAATATAGGCGTTATGACGCAAGAACCTTTTCTCTTTAACGGTACTTTAAAAGAGAATATAGAGCTCTCAAAGCCAATTAGCAAAGAGAAGATGATGGAACTTATAGTTCTGAGCGGACTTGAAGATCTCGTTAAAAAAAGTGCTCAAGGAGATGGCATACTTGTCGGTGAGAGAGGAAACAACTTAAGTGTTGGTCAAAAACATCTTGTAGGTCTTGCAAGAGCCATTGTGAACAATCCCCAGATTCTTATCTTAGATGAGCCGACAACAGGTCTTGATGTTGGTTTAGAAAAAAAACTTATGAGTAATTTAAAAAAGATTATTCAAGAAAAAACACTTATTCTCATAACGCATAGATTTGCTGCACTTGAACTTGTAGACCGCATAATCGTTATCAATAACGGCAGTATAGCCGCAGACGGTCCAAGAGATGCTATCTTAAATGCTCTTAGAACTCCCGAAGGTACAAAATGAAACTCCATTATCAAGAAGAGCCTTGGAATTATAGATTAGTTATTTACCCCATGATGGCATTTGTGGTTATCTTTTTTGTTTGGGCAGCTTTTGCCGAAATTGATGAAGTGGTAAAAGGAGAAGGAAGAGTTATCCCCTCTGGACAAACGAAAATTTTACAGCACTTTGAGGGCGGTATCATTACAAATATTCTCATCAATGAAGGTGATGGCGTAAAGAAAGGGGATGTTTTATACACCCTAAAAAATGACTATTTTATGGCTGATCTTAAATCGCAAGAGCTTGAAATAATGGCACTTCAAGCAAGAGAGATGCGCCTTGAGGCTCTTATTGAGAACAAAAGCCTTATTTTTACTAAAGAATTTATACAAAACATAAACGCTATTGTAAAAAGCGAGCAACAAACTTTTGAGGAAGAAAATGCAAATCACAAAAGGCAACTCGGAATAGCGCAAGACCAATTAAGACAAAAAGCTCTTAAACTTGATGAATTAAAAACGAAATTAAAAAATCTTGAAATAGAGATGCAACTCGTAAATGAAAATATGCAAATACAAGATGCAATGTTGAAAAAGAATGTCGTATCGAGGAAAAATTACTTAGTAGAACTATCAAAAAAACAGACTCTTGTTACTGAAATACAAAATGTTAGAAGTTTGATTCCTATCGCAGAAGAGGAGATAAAAGAGTCAGAAAAAAAGCTAAAAAGTGTAAATTCAGAAATGCTCTCAAAAAACCTCAAACAGCTTTCTGAAGTAAGGTTAAATATCCGACAAATCCAAGAAAAACACAAAGCCAGCCTAGATAGAGATTTACGAAAAGATATTATCAGTCCAGTCAACGGTGTAGTCAATAAACTCTATTTTAATACAATAGACGGAATCATAAAGCCCGGAGATAACATAGCAGAAATAACGCCGATAGAAGATAAACTTGTCATAGAAGCAAAGATAAAAACAAGCGATAGAGCCCAGATTTGGAGTAATCAAAAAGTTTCCATTGAAATAACGGCGTATGATTTTTCAAAATACGGTCTTTTAGAAGGCAGGATAGTCTCCATATCTCCTGATAGCACAGAAGATAAACTTGGAAACAGATACTATATCTTAAAAATAAAAGCTGATAAGCTTGGATTTGATGAAAACTCTCAAATTCTTCCCGGAATGGTTGCAAATATTAATATTTTGACAGGCAAAAAGAGTGTTTTAAGATACCTTATAAAACCATTAAAAGATATTGCTCAAAATTCTTTTAAGGAAATTTAACTTATTTAAGGGATTTAAGTGCTATTATACGATAATTTTAAAATAGGATTTGCCTATAATGACTTATATTGAACTCTTAAAAAGAATAGATATTTTAGCACCTTTGCCAAAAACTGTTTTAGATATAGAAGAATTCAAAAAGACAGATAATTTTGATACGGATGATTTAGTAAAAATAATTGAACAAGACCCTCTAATGGTAAGCACTATTTTAAAAACCGCAAATTCTGCAATGTTTGGTTTTGCATCTAAGATAGATACGCTTGAGCGTGCTGTAACTCTTTTGGGAATAAATTTTACTATTTCAATAGCTTTAGGAACCGGCATTAAAAAAGCTTTAAACAGTGATTTGAATGCGTATGGCGGGAATAGTGACGAGTTTTTAAGAATCGCGAATATGCAGTCAAACTTTGTAAGCCTATGGATGAACCAAGTGGATATGGAGTTGAAGAAAGAGCTAATCTTGCCATCTTTTTTGCAAGAAAGCGGTAAATTTCTCATAAATAGTGCTATAGTAGATGAGAACAAAAAAGATGATTTTCTTCAACAAATTAACGAAAGATTTGACGATATAAGCGCAGTAGAAAAAGAGTTTGTCGGAGTTAGCACAGCAGAGGTAACCTCTGCAATTTTTAAACATTGGAATATAACTCAAAATATTATAAACGGCATTAAGTTTAGCGATAATATAGCCAAAGCACCTGCCCAGTTTGAGAAGCATGCAAAAATATTAAATATAGTAAAACTTATATGTAATATTTCAAAACCATTTGATGAGAGATGTATAAAACAGGCAAAAATAAGAGTTGAAGAGTTTGGTTTTGACCCGAAACCTTTTGATGAAGCTGTTACAAAAATGCAAACAAGAATCTCTCAATAGTAGTATTAAATTTAAAATATCAATAAGGGAATTTAAAAATGTTTACTTTCATTAAAAGACTACAAGAATTAATAGCACAGCTTAAAAAAAATAAAGGCCTTTGGTTTACAACACTATCGATTATATCCATAGTCGGGATTTTTATTTCTATGTATGTTATTATGACCATGACGGATAGAGTTTCAGAAAAAGTTTACACCAGTATGTTCGAGAGTTACGAACTAAAACTAGATGCAAAAGTGCAAAACAAGCATGATGAATTTAAAAAAATAGCAGCAATAATCAAGCAAGACAAACCACTTTTAGAGGCTCTTGAAACAAACAATATTGCAGTTGTAGATGCATTTAAAAAATCTTTAAACGAAGAGTTTCTCAAAAGCGAATTTAATAGCTTGAGTATAGATTTAATAAGCGCAACAAACAAAGACAAACCGTTAAGAAATACTTTAAATGCAGTTGTTACCGGCAAAAGAGCACTCTCCGGGGTAGAGGTTTTAGAAAATGGTGTTTTCTTTGTTCACATGGTTCCTTTGCAAAAAAATGAAGTTGTTTATGGCGTTTTAGAAATAAAAGAATCCATACATGCTTTAAGAGCACAAATAACAAAAGAAGGGGGCGAATACTTGTTTTTACTTGATAAGAAGATGCTTACCTTTTTATCTCTAGAAGAAAAAGCAGATAAGTACAAAGAAGTAAATGAAAACTACACTCTAAAACAAGTAGAATACGATACGAAATTTGCAACAACCATAAACACAATAGATTCTGAAACATTTGAAAAATTTAAGCAGTCTGGCTATGTTCTTGATAACAATTATTTTAGAGTGGCTAAAAAAATTACTGATATAAATGGAGTGGATGTCGGTTTGATGGTGGTAGGAGAGAGCATAGATGTAAGTGGTGGTTTTGTCAATATTGCAGGCGACATGACAAACACTGTCACAACCGTTGCTTTGGGATTAGTAATTTCTGTTATTTTATTTTTATTTTAGGTGACTTATGAGACGAATTAGAATATTAAAAATTTATTTTATCTTTTGGCTTTTTATCTTTTTTTTAGTATTTTCTAACCTTAATGCTTTTATCACCTTTTTTATGGCTGCTTTGGCTTTTAACATTGCGGTTTTTACAGTTCTTGCAATTGGCATAATCATAGTCTATCACTCAGCTTTTAGATTAACTATGTTAGCCGGAACATTTGGTATTTTGGCATATAAAAAAGGTGGCGAGCTTACGCAATATCTTAAGGGCATTGATAGAATAATGCCGGCAAGCATTGCTCATATGTTTTATAAGAGAGCCCAAGGAGGAACTCTCTATTTTACCCAAACAGAAGCAAGAGATGTAACTACTTGGCTTGACGAAAAATTCGCTTCTCAAAAAGTATATATAAACTTTTTTACCGCAACTGCTTTGTTGATAGGGCTTTTTGGAACTTTCACAGGCTTGCTCAAAGCAATTGATGATATGGGTGCTATTGTTTTATCTTTGGGTGGAGACATAAACATTGCAGAGGTTGTCTCCGGATTCTCAGGACCTCTAAGCGGTATGGCGATAGGCTTTGGATCTTCTTTGTTCGGTGTTGCCACAGCTATTATTCTAAGTCTTAAGAGTTATATTCTCAGCAGAAATCAAGAGTCTTTTATAGAAGACATAGAAGACTGGATGAAGGGGAGAATCATCGACTCACAGTCTGATGAGGAGATTCAAAAATTTAGAGAAAATGAGGGCATTAAGCATATAGGTATCGTCCAACATGGTGTGGTTCAACAAGCTGCTCCATCAGATTCTATGGCTTCAAGTAAATTTTTGGATATTTTTGGAGAATCTATGAGCGGACTAAAAGAAGAGATGAAAAGAAGCTCTGAGGGAAATGAAATCATATATAAAATGCTCTCAGAAAATTTAGAGTCCACTGCTAAATCAACCTCAAATCAAATAGCTCTTTTAGAGAGCATCGTAAATTCAATAAAAGAGTTAAACATCAATCAGTTTTCAAATTCAAGCAAACTTGATGAGTCCATACAATCTCTTGCAAATATAGCAACAAGTCAGCATAAAACTATGAAGCAGTTATTGGAAATTCAAAAACAAAATCAAGGGCTTATGGAAAATTCTCCAGAAGCAATAAAGCAAAACTAGATTATGGCAAAAAAATGCATAGAAGAGTTTAATCCTTGGCCTGCATTTGTTGATATCTTTTCATCGGTTATCTTGGTAATGTTGCTATTTTTACTCATAACTATTGTAAATATCGTTTATTACTCACAATTTAAATTTAAAGTTTCTTACACCGGATCGATAGTAAAAAATGAAGTTATACAAGAAGAGATAAAAAAACCAGAAACAATTGAAAATAAAAAACAAATAATAGAAGATACTCAAAAAATTCATACCAAAGATTACACAAGCCAAATAGAAATTGCCGGAAAGGATTTGAGCAGAATATATGAAGATGAAGTTACAAAACAAGAAGTTGTAGTAACAGAGGAGTATCTGCTCTTAAATTTCGGGAGTAATGCGATTAAACTTGACAATCCTATCATTGTGCAAATAAGAAAATTTATCAAAGAAATAAAGCAAAAATACCCAAAACATATAGTCAAAATAAGTGCTGTTGACTCTACAAATCAAATAAGTGCAACCGTTATGAAACAAATCTCACTGGCAAGAACGATAAATGCTAGAAACCTTATCAGACAGATGGGATATGAGATAAAAGATGTTCGCATCGATTTGCTCAAATCAAATCCGACAAATATTCTCAATCAGAATGAAAATGGATATCTTATAATCAGGATTGAAAAAAAATAATGACTTTTTATAAACAAATAGAGATTTTAATTGTAATTTTTATACTAAATTGTACCCTTGGGATGGCAGAAAGTGCAGTAGATGCGAATCTAAGCGGCATGCAAAAACCTGTACAAGAGAGTAACCTTTCCATAAACAAGAGTAAAAAAAGTTTTGGCATAGATGAAGATGAAGAGAAAAAAATTCAAAATTACTCCAAAGTATCTTTGATAGATGTAATCTTAGAAACTATCTCAAACAACCACAATCTAAAAGCCCAAAGAGAAAAAGTAAGACGCGCTCAAATAAATCTTGATGATGGATATGCGGGATACAAGCCAATGGTTGATGTTGAGTACAGCTATGGCAAAAACTATGTAACCCCGGGCAGTGATAGCAATGTAAGCGGTACATTTGACTATAAAGATGAAAATTTAAAATTAATACTTAGACAAAATCTCTACTCAGGCGGTGCAACCGAGTATAAAATCAAAGCGCTTGAAAAAAGCTTGGAAGTATCAAAAAACCGTTATGAACTTGCCATTAGTCAAGAGATACAAAATGCAATCAAAGCATATTTTGGTGTAGTTTTTTCCTCTCAATCTTATGCTATAACTAAAAAAAACATGGAGATGTTGCGAAAAATACTTGAAATTGTGACTATAAAATATGAACTAGGAGATGCTTCTATCGGGGATATTAGCTCCATAAAAGCAAGCGTTGCTAATGCAGAATCAAAACTAAGCCAAACCAATTTAAAATTTGTAGAAGCATTGAAATATTATGAGTATATAGTCGGGGAAGATTTCAAATATACTCTGCCATATGAATTTGAATACGCCATAAAGATAGACTCTCTTGATGAACTACTGCAAAAAGGCAATCAAAAGAATTTAAATATAGTAAGCTATCAAACAACGGTTAAATCAGAGGAGTACAAACTAAAAGCAGTGCAATCTGGATTTAAACCAAAAGTAGATCTCTCTTTTACTCAAACAAAGACTTTTGACAAAGATATAGCATTTGAAGAAAACAATATAGAAGACACTAGCGAAATTCTACTAAGCCTAAAATACAATCTATACAATGGCGGTAGGGACTCTAATGCCATAGTTTCATCTTATAGCACAATCAGAGAGCTTAACTATCAAATTGAACAAGAGAGAAGAAAGATAAAATGGATTATTTCTGATTTGTTTCAATCATTAAGTATGCTTGATGGAGCAATAAGCAGTACCAAGCAAGAAGTCGATTCCTCTGAATTGATGGTTTCTTCATATTGGGAAGCTTTTCAAAACGGAGAACAGGATTTGCAAATATTATTAATTGCCCAAAGACAGCTTAATAGTGCGCAGGTCTCACTTATTGAGTCTTATCAAAATAGGTTGAATGATTATTTTAAACTTTTATTTGAAACAGGCGAGCTTGTTTCGTTTTTTGATTTAGACCCTACAAAAGAAAGTTTTATTGATTTTACAAAAAGCAAATACAACAACAAATATGCCAAAGATGCAGAACTTGCAAATAATCCTCTAGCTTTTGCGACCATGGACATACTAACACAAACACCTGATGTAAAAACAGTTGCACCACAAAAAGAGATAAAAACAGTTGATACGCTTGAAGATATTTTGATGTTTAAAGATATATTTTTAGATGCCAACGATAGCGATTTTACAATTTTTATTAGCAGTTTTGATTCTGTGTATGACACTTTTGCTTTTATAAAAGAACATAATGCGACAAAACAGGCTTTTATTGTTGATATGATTGAAAAAGAGACACTTAAAAATGCAATGGCGTATGGAATTTATAGCAGTTCCAAACTTGCAAACAATGAACTTGATAGTATGAAAAAAGCTCAAAACAAAAATTACGAAGTTGTCTCAATAGCTAAAATCAAAGAGCTTTATAAGAAATTTTTAGATGCTCTAAGTGAGTTGCAGCCTAAAGAAATCGCCCAACAAAAAGAGGTTATCAAAACAAAAATAGTAAAACTTGTACCTAAACTGCCACAGCCATATTTTACAAATAAAGATTTTAAACAAAAGTTTCTCAAAGCAGATAAAGGAGCCTTTACTATAAACCTTACAACCTTTACTAAACTTGATGATGCCATTGCTCTTATCGACAAAGAGCAAATCAGCAACAAAACATTCGTTCTAAGATATGGCACAAATGCAGAGTGGATTAAAATTTTATACGGGGTTTTTGCAACTTACGAAGAGGCACAAGCAGGAATTGCCGATTTGTCTGCACAAACAAAAGCTAAATATTATCCTATTGTAGAAAATATTAAAGACAAGCAAGAACTCTTTTTAAAATATAATCATCTGGAACTAGGCACACCATCAAGCTCTTTTGGCGACACTGAGTATATACAAATATCTGAAGAAAAGAATAAAAATTGAATCATAGAACAAAGTTTACATTAGGTATAAAATTTGCGCTGACTATTTTGCTTTTTTTACTTCCTGTAACTCTACTTTTCGTATATAGCTATCACAGCTACAAATCAGAACTTAAAAATGAGTTTGATGAGAGAGTCAAGCAAAGTACAGAAGTTATTTTTGAAGATTTAGAAAAAAATTTATTAAACTCTAGTTATGAGAGCATCTACCTTAAGCTTGCATCATTGACAGATAGAGCCGAAATCAACTACATAAAACTATCCTATAAAAACTTTCTATTTACAAAAGAATCTCTTCTTCGCAACTCTAACTATGCACAAAATAGCGACTGGGAGATAAACGATATTGTAACTGACGCTAAAAACGGAAATATTACGACTTTTTCTGATGACATTTACACTCTAGTGAGTACAAAAAATTTTAACTCTCAAGAGCCGATAGTCTTTAAGTTTTTTTTATACAAAAATGAGTTGCTTATCAACGCAATTTCCAAGCTCTATTTTGAGTATGAAATCTCAAAAAAAGATTTTAATAAAGACTCATTTAAGAACAATGAAACAGCTGATATTTTTTCAAAGCAGATAAAAAACATCTCTTTACTTGATAAACCCTTTGTAGAGATTGAATATATCATAGACAAAAGAGTACTTAATGAAAAAATAGCATCTCTTCAAAAAACATATCTGACATATTATTTTCTTACTTTGGCGATTCTAGGCTTAATGTTTACTCTAATATATATTGTTTTTATCAAAAAAATGCTTTTAAATTCTATCAAATATTTCAAAGACACGATGACTGAGACACTAAACAATAACCTTGCTCCCAATACAAAAAAAGAAACAATAAGCAAAGATATAGATGAAGCTTTTGATTTGCTAAACAAAATAACTAAAAAATATATCATAGTGCTCAACGAGCTTAATATCAATAAAAATATTTTAGAGAGAAAAATTTTTACGGATGATTTAACAGGGCTTCCAAATCAAAAAGTTTTTGAATTGGATTTGAAAAACATGTTTATCGTTGGTTCAGATGGATTCATCGGAACTATTAAGCTTGAGTCTTTAGGAGAGTTTACAAAAAAATTCGGCTCAGCTTTAGCAAATCACTTTATAGAAGAGTTTACAAATGTTGTTCAAAACAAATTTTATGAACTTGATTTACAAGAAGCATCTCTTTATAGATTTTTTGGTTCAGAGTTTGCAATGATTTTTAAAAATGAAAATGAAGAAAAAGTTTTAGAATTTTCAAAAAACCTTGAAGAAGAGCTAAAAGAGATGGGTATGCGTTATGAAGTAGAAAATAAATCTGCCTATTTCGGCTTTATTCCTTTTGACAAATACGGAACTATAGAATCAATTCTACACTCCTTAAGTGATGCATACAACATTGCTAAAAATAGCGAAAATTGCTATCACATCGTAAGTCCGTCAGAAGTTCTAGACAAATTCAGCGCTATTGAGCAAAATGTCAGAGAAATCATAGAAAACAACTCTTTTGAAGTGGAGTATGGTTTTGAGACCAGAAGCATAGAAACAAACTCAATAATTATGCTAGAAGCTATTCCTATTCTCTACGATAGAAATAAAGAAAAATTTTCTATCGGTGTTTTTATATCTGCTGCGGAAAAAATCAATCTTGTAGTTTCGTTTGATAAAAAAATCATAGAATCAGTTGTATCTTATATCAAAACAAATAATTTAAAATACGCCATTGTCATAAACTTATCAATGTTTAGCATTAAAGACAATGAATTTTTAACTTGGCTACACTCTTTGTTTTTGTTTAATAAAGATATTTCAAAAAAAATCATCTTTAGCATGACTTCATATAATGCTTCTACAAATATAGAAGTATTTAAAAAATTCACGCAAGAGATTCATAGATTTGGAGCAAAAATTATTTTAAAAAGATTTAACATAAATGATTTTGCAATAGAACAATTAGAAGAGTTACACTTAGATTATTTAAGAATAAACAAAGATTATACCAACAATATTTTCAACGACAGAGACAAGAAGCATTTTCTAAGAACTATCGTAAACATTGGACAATCTAATGAAATTATAATAATTGGCGATAGTATAAAAGATGAAAAAGATATCCTTGAATGTGCAAGCATCGGCTTGGATGCTATTAGTAATTATTAAGGTGAGCAAATGAAAAAAAATCTTTTTACTCTGTGTTTAGGCGCTATTTTTTTACTCTTTAGCGGCTGTAATCACAAGGAACTTCTTACCTCAAAGTACTATCCAAATTATACAAAGGATGATATTTTACTTGCAGGAAAATATGCTTTTTTGATTGATAATGATGATGAATATATCGTTGATTCATACAGAGACCGCCTTGAAGCTACAAAAATAGAGTTGGTTTTTCACACTTTGCTCCATAAAGATTATATGCTCAAAGTAGAAGAAGACGCATGCGGTACCTTGGCAACTCTTATGATTGAGGGCTCTTTTGGTGTGGATAAAACAAGCAAATACTACTCATCAGAATATCAACTTCAAAAATTTTGGAATAAACTGGCACTTTTTATAGATAGAGATAGAGAAAATACTAATTTTATTGCACCCGCAAAAGATATGCAAGCTTGCACCGTAAAAGACGAGTTTGAAAATGGACTTGTAAAAGATAGTGTGAGAAATAGATTTGGAGTTTGTGATGAAAATAAATAAAATAATCTTATTGCATCTGCTGTTTTTCTCTTTTGTTTATTCCAACGACTTTGAAAAAGGGATGAAGTTTTATAAAAACAAAGAGTTTGCAAAAGCACATGAGCTTTTTGTTATTGCAGCAGATAAAAACAACTCAAACGCACAATATAATCTTGCCATTATGTACCAATATGGTGAGGGGGTCGAAAAAGAGTTACACAAAAGCGTTTATTGGCTAAAAAAATCGGCAGCTCTTGAAAACGCAATCGCTCAAAACACACTGGCATATTTTTATGAAAACGGCATTGCCGTAGAAAAAAACATTAAAGAGGCAATGAAACTATATGAACGCTCCGCAGCGCAGGATTATACTCTTGCCCAGTTTAACCTCGCCATGCTATATGAAACTTTTAAGCTTGATGACAAAGCTCTAAAGAGAGCTTTTAGTTTATATGAAAAAGCTGCTAAGAGTGCTCTTGTTCCTGCTCAAAATAATTTGGCTCGAATGTATTACTTTGGCATAGGAACACAAAAAGATTTAACAAAAGCATTTGAGTGGTATGAAAAAGCGGCAAAACTTGGCGATAATGTTGCAGCATTCAATCTGGCTTTGATGTATTACGGTGCAGAGGGCACACCAAAAGATTATGATAAAACACTCTTTTGGCTTGAGTCATCTGCAAACAAAGGAAACAAATTTGCACAAACGCAACTTGGAGATTTTTATAGAAGCGGTGAGCTTGTAAAGCAGAGCTATGAAGAGGCATTTTTTTGGTATTTTGAAGCCGCTGCCACTGAATACGCAAAAGCACAATATTATGTCGGACTTTTTTATTATGAAGGGTACGGAGTGGAGCAGGACAAAGAAAAAGGACTTTTTTGGATGGATAAATCCAAAAAAAATGGCTACCCCTTTGCAAATACTTTTTTACAAAGAGTAAGCAAAAAATAAAGCTATCTTTCTTAGAATTTGTAGTAAACTCTAAGGCATATAAAAAACAACAAAGCAATAGCGAGGGAGTATATCATGCAAGAGCAAAGCAAAAACCATACAGTGCAAACGACAGAAATTCCGGTTGAGACAAAAGATATATTGCAGTACGACAACAAAAAAGTTGTTGTAAAAAAAGCACCTTCAAGTGGTCAAAATGTAGCAGTGTATGTTCGTCCGGGCGATGATGTTGTTTATGATATGAAAGATATAAATCTTGACTCTTTGGATTATCGTCTCATCGGAGGCGATATTGTTGTAACTATGCCAAATGGCGGCGTTTTCACATTTGTCTCTATGGCACTGATGGGATACGGTGACAATCCGCCATCTTTTTTGGCGACAGGTTCTCAAGTACTTACCCTTGGAGAGATTCTCTCAGAAGTTAAAGAGGTAAATGATTTACCGTTTAATTCCATAGCCGTTGAGGCTGATATTCAACAAGAAGACAAAGTTAAAAAAATTGTTGAAGAGCTTGAAGAAACGGTAAAAAAATTATCTAAAGAAGCAGCCAAACAAGAGAGTTATATCGATCCATTCTCCGGCATGCACGATTATAAAGAGAGCCAAAAACACTCATACGAAGAGATCTCTTCTGGCACCATAATTCAAGACCCGACTCCTGTTGTAGTTGAGAATTATTTTACAAGTTTCAATACTGGACAATACACCCAAAAAGGTGGGAATTTACCACCATTTGGAGCCGTAGAAGATGCAGCTAAACCGGTTTTTTACTTCAAGGTAACAGCACATCAAACACCATACGAAGAGATTATAAATGATGATGGTCAAGTTGAAATATTAGGCGGTGACGGAAGCATAAACGGCTATGAATTTGCTTCCATAACCAACCAATTTGAGCCAGAAACAATCGATATGAGCCAAAGAAGCGAAGATATGATTATTAGAGCCGAGGGTTCTTCATCTCTTTCAAGGGTTTTAAGATTTGAGCCACAGATGCCGGAGGGTTTTTATGTCGATAGTTTTGTACTCAGCGGTCTTCCCGTGGGTGTAACAATTCTCGATAAAGATGGAAATCCTATAAGCGGCTCTACTATTACTAAAGAGCAGATGGTATTTAAAGATGCATTAGGAAATGAAATCTCTTATGATAGTGAAAATTTTATTACAAACTTTAAGAGTGTAGAGTTTGTAATAGAGTACACAAATGACATATCTTCTGAATTTAATGTTGCTATAACGGCAAACTATAAACTTGATACGGCTTATATTGGGACTACAGACATCGGCTCTAACCAGTCATATACTAATGAATATACTTTTGCTCTTAAAGATATAACTTCCGCAGGCGACTACACATACAATAAAACTGATTTTACAGATGCAGAAGATGAAGGGTTTATTCTATCCAAAGAGACAAACTACAACATCATAAAAGATGGCAGCGGAAATAGCACCATTTACGGAGGTATAGTCAAAGATGTAGTTTATGACGGTGCAGGAGATGACACAGTCTATCTCAATGCAGGAGATGACACACTCTATGGAGGAAGCGGCACAAATTACATTTATGGCGACACTGACGGGGTAGATGCCCAAAAGTATGCAGGAAATGATACTCTCAGCTATGAGTCGGTAAAAAGCTTTGAGATTAGCGAGGTAAAGTTACTTGAAGCGGAGGGTCTTATATCTGTTGATGAGAGCGCAAAACTTAGCGGAACTTATGTACTTTTAGATGGAGGCGGCAACCCTATTGCAAACTCTCTTGATATAGATATGCTCGCCTCTTATAAAGGGATATATGTTGATTTGGACGGTGTGCATGTAGATGGACTGGGTATCGATGTAAACCAAGATGGAGTTATAGATACAGATGACAAAATCAATGCCATCTCAAAGTTTGCAAACAGAGATGGACAATTTGATTACGACGAGAACGGTAATGCAATAACCACGACGCTCACAGAAGTTGGCTTAGAAAATCTTCAGACCATAGGTTATGATGTTCTTGAAGACATAGAAAATATTATAGCCAGCAACTACAACGATACTATTTATGGAAATGCTCTTGCAGATAATATCTTGTCTGGTCTTGGAGGCAGCGATACTTTAGATGGACGAGGCGGCAATAACACACTGCTTGGCGGAGATGGTTACGATACACTATTTGCTGGAAGCGGAAACGATTTTATAGACGGTGGAGCCGATACGGACACACTCAGCTACGCAAATGCCTCACAAGGAATGATTATTCGCTTTGACAGACCTAATTCAGAGGAGTTTGACTATGCCGGATATGATGACGGTTCTTTTGATATAAAAGATACAATCATCAATGTAGAGGATATCCGCGGCTCCAACTTTGCAGATACCATCTATGGAAACGGAAGCACCAACTTCATAGAATCAGGTTCGGGAGATGACCGCATTTTTGCAGGTGGCGGCTATGATTTTATTGACGGAGGAGCAGGAAGTGACTGGATTACCTACAATCCTGCAGACTATACATACAATGCACTAAACCCAAGCTTTATGCAGCAGATACAGGGTATAACGGTTGACCTAAACAGCACTGATTTTGTAATGGTTAAAGAGACGACTACAAGTAGATTGATTGACCTTATTAAAAGTGTTGAGCAAATAAGAGCTACTAGCGGAAGTGATTTTATCTACGGAAGTAACTATGCAGAAATTTTCTGGGGACTTGACGGCAATGACAGACTCGAGAGCAGAGGCGGTAATGACACACTCTATGGCGGAGATGGAAATGACTATATCCGGTCTGGAGCTGGTTTAGACATATCATGGGGTGGCAACGGTGTGGATTATTTAGAGCTTTATGATGACGGACTCACTGCCAATCAAACTCTTCAAATTACCGAAGCAGGAACCATACAATATTGGAACGGTGCTAGTTGGATAGATGGATATAATGGAAACGGGGGAGTAAATCTAGCTTATGAATTTGAAGGTCTTGGAGCTTCAAACGGTATAGATACAATATATGGCAATTCTCAAGCCAATGTTTTAAATGGATACTATGGAAATGACACTATATACGGCATGGCCGGTAATGATGTTATTGATGGCGGAAACGATAATGATACGATTTATGGAGATGATGTAGCTAATTTATTAAGCGGAAATGACTCAATAACCGGCGGTAACGGAAATGACACGATGTACGGAGGTAAAGGAGATGATACTTTTTATGGAAGCATAAAATATGACGCTGCTTCAGACAAAGATGCGTATCACGGAGGAGAGGGAATCGATACCCTTGATTACTCAAGAACAAATCACAATTATGCTATGACCGTAAATATGACGGGAGGAGGAGACGGTTCCATTACTTTTTCCACATTAGCAGATGGCAGTTATTTAGATACTTTTACAGGCATTGAACGAATAATCGGAAGCAGGGGAAATGATACTATGACTGCGGATAGTAGCGGCATGTACTTTGATGGTTGGAGTGGCACAGATAAACTATATGGCGGTGCGGGGGCTGACACTATTATCGCTAGAAACACTTCGGGTGAAATCTTAGATGGAAATGGAGGAGTTGACACACTTAAGTTAGTTCAAAATGTAAATCTTAGAGCTATGACTATCAGCGACCTCGAAATACTCGATATTGGGTCTTACACCTCTTATCTTAATATATCTCAATTCACTCAGTTTAGCAGCATAACAGGGAGTGGTAGTTTTTATCTTTACGGTACGACTGGTAATGATACTTTTGACTTTAGCACAATAGATTTAAGCAACTTTACCGGTAAGTTATACCTTGATGCAAGCAGTGGAACAGACACTTTGAAACTCGGAACAAATCAAACCATCAACATGACGGACAATTACTACAATACTTTCGAAACTTTTAATTTAGACGCTACTTCCACACTCAATGTTCAAGCTCTAAATAACAGCGGGAGATCATTTTATGCAAATAATAAAAATTTTACCGATGTTAATGGAGAGATAAATTTTATTGGCGGCACAGGGAATGATATTTTTTATGTTGATTACACTGCTTTAAATGCCGGAAAATTGAACATAGACGGTGGCGCCGGAAGTGATTTGGTTGATATACGCACAACTTTAGCAAATAGCACTCTAACATTTAACGATGCAGATATGTTTAGTAATATAGAAAGATTGGAGTTTGACCAGATAGTATCGACAAACATTATGAAAATTGATGCGGATGTTTTAGATGATTGGTTTAGTAGCACCACTTTTACCTTAGATTTGGTAAATAATGCACAAGGAAGCAGAGTGACTATTTCAGATACAGATAACGGAGATATGACAAACTTTACAATCGGTTCGCACTCTTTAACGCAAGCTAACGACCCTGCTCTTACCTTTAGCATGACGGTAGTATAAAAATATTTTGGCTCAATTTATGCGTGTTGAGCCATTGTTTTAATTTTAGCCAAACTTCAGTTTTCTAAGCGCGCTGCGAGGCATTCGCCTCTTTCTAGGCGTTTTTACTTTCTCCATATTTCAGTTTTTTGAGCGCCTCTTCCTCATCATCTTGTCTCATCAACGATTCACCGACCAAGAACGCGTCAACTCCGGCTTTACTTAAATCTTCCAGCTGTCCGTGTTCATATATACCGCTCTCTGCAACGATTATTTTGCCGTTTGGAATGAGAGGTATCAACTCGTAAGAGAGGTTCATATTCATCTCAAAAGTTTGTAAATTTCTATGATTTATCCCTATAATGTCGCTTCCCGCATAGATGGCTTTTACCAAATCACTTTTATCGTGTACCTCAACAAGCGCTTCCATGCCCAAATGTCTCGTGTAGCCCAAAAGCTCTTTTAGCTCACCCTTGCTAAGAGCCGCTGCAATAAGCAAAATAAAGTCTGCACCGTGAACCATTGCCTCTAAAATCTGATATTTAGATACTATAAAATCTTTTCTAAGCAGCGGAATTCCCACATATCTTCTAATCTGTCCCAAATAGTCCAAACTTCCCTGAAAAAAGTGAGGTTCTGTAAGAATTGAAATGGCGCTTGCACCGCCTCTTTCGTAGCTTTGTGCAATTGCTATGGGGTCGAAATTTTCACGAATAACGCCCTTTGAAGGAGAGGCTTTTTTTACCTCGGCAATTATTCTATACGGGTCTTCCTCTGTTGCTCTAAGATAAGGAAATACATCTCTTGGAGCTCTTGCGTTAAAAGCCAGCGAACGCCCAAGCCAATCAAGCGAGAACTCTTTTTCTCTTTTTACCAAATCTTCTTTTGTTTTTTTAATTATTTCATCTAAAATCATTTTCTATTTTTGCCCTTTTACTTTTTTTTACTTTCATTGCATTTTTTTATAGTCTCAATATGTTTTACAACCTCTTCATTGCTGCTTCCATCCATATTTTCAACTTTTTTCATAATTTTAGCAGCCTCTTTACAATCTCCAAGCTTATAGTATCCCCATGCGAGCGAATCAAGATAGTAGATTGAATTTGGCTCTATTTTTAACGCCTCTTTTATATAATCAATACCTTTTTTTATATCAATACTATGGTCGATGAGAAGGTAGCCAAGATAGTTTAAGTACATCCCTTCTCTCTTTGTCTCTATAGTCTCTTTAAGTTTCGCTATAACACTTTTTTGCATAACTTTATCGCTCTTATCTTCACTGCTTTCATACTCAAAAATAGCACTCTGGCCAAGAAGCGTAACATCGCCGTTCTCTTCATAGAGTTCATTCGCAATTGTTGCTGCTTTTTTATAATTTCTAGCTTGAATATAGAGTTGTAACAGCAGCTCGTTATCGCTCCTGCTCTCTTCTAAAAACTCTGTCATTTTTAAGAAATCTTTTTTATAGCCGTATATTTGAACTATTTTTGCGGCTATATCTCTGCTAAACTCTATTTTATATAACCTTAAATAAGTTGACAAAAGACCGTCTATATTATTGTCGTTGCTATAAAATCCTATAAGTTTGCTGCATATAAAAACTGAGCAGCCATGGATTCTTGAGTGTGTCTCAAGTTGAGCTATGGCATCTTTTTTTCTGTCGAGATTAACATACAAAATAACAGCTATGCTCTCTAAGATTTTTTCGTTATTTTCTTTAATATATGCGCCCTCCAAATACTTAAGAGCACTCTCATACTCTTTAAGTTTCACATATATTTCACTCACTAAAAGATAATCATTAACGCTTTTTGATGCTTCAACAAGACGAGTTGCCAACTTTTTTGCTTCATCTAACTTATTTTGTTTAACCAGCGCTATTGTTTTAATTCTTGTCAGTTCAAAATCATCAATGCTGTTTTTTGAAATCTCATCAACCCTCTTGATAGCTCTCCCATTTTCATTAGCAGCCAAATCGTTTCTCAAAGAGCGGTAGAGATACTCTTTTTTGTTTGACGCTTCATAGAGGGTATTAAACAAATTTGACGAGTTATTGTGATCACCAATCTCTTCTAAATGGAGTGCTGAGAGTATATACATATCTTCATACTCAAAACTCTTTTCATACCCTTTTTTGGCAGAAGGCTGCGTTGCAACACAACCGCTAAACAGCATAAAAAAAAGCACAAAAAAAGATGATTTTACTAAATTATACATCGACAACCCCCGGACACTCAAGTTTTAACTCATCAACTCTGGTTTTGAAATAGTCCCAAAAAGGAAATGTTCTGCACTGAGTCGGTCGTACTTCATAGATGGCACATCCGTTTGAAGTTCTATCATAAAATGCACACTCATGGCTGTCATTAAATTTTCTCTCTTTTATTGAGTATTTATACCCATTTTTAAAGAGATAATTTTGTGTAAAATCATTAACGCTCAATCCAAGAAAATCAGAGATACTCTCTATCTCCGCGGCATTGACATATATATATCCGCTCTCGCCCGTGCAACATTTTGCCTGACAAGCCGAACATGCGCGAGCGTCAAATGAGTAGCCAAATCCCTCTTTTTTAATTATATTTGACATTTTATACTTTGTGTCCGTGCTTTTTCATATATATCTCTTGCCTTTTGCGAAAACTCGTCTGCTACAAAACTGATAAACGGCGGCCAAATTTTCATAAGCGATTTTGAGCCGTTTCTAGCGTGTATCATTACTAAAGAGGCGACTTTATCCTCTTTTGGATGTACAAACTGCACATCCTCAACTCTCATCTTTACCTTCTCAAGCTCTGAGCAAATCAGCCCAAACTGAGACGCGTCGTAACAAAATATAAAATGAGACCTCGGATTTAGGAGCCTTGAGACCTTTTTAAAAAATTTATTTAACGGTAAGTTGATATTATATCGTGCATTTAATAACATCTCATTTTGACTTTTGGTCACCCCGTCATGATAAAACGGAGGGTTTGAGATGATGTAGTCATACTTCACATCTTCATCAAGCTCTAAAAAATCTTTTTTGTGAATTTTATACTCTATTTTATTAACTCTTGCATTAATCGTTGCATACTCTACAAAAACATCCTGCTTCTCAACCGCTTCAAGCTCGACTTTTTTGTTATCTCTTGCAACCAAAAGTCCGACTACACCGCACCCTGCTCCGACATCCAAAACCTTTTTGCTTGGTTTAAAAGAGTTTATAAAATCGTACAAGAAGATAGAGTCGCTATTGTAACAATATCCATCTTGCGGCTGGTAAAGAAGCATATAAAAATTCCTAAAAATCCATTTTTTGATATAATTCTAAAATTATATCTTAAAGGCATTAAATGATAATTATTCCAGCTAGACTTGCTTCAACAAGATTCCCGCAAAAAGTACTTGCGGACATCGGCGGGTTGCCGATGGTTGTCAGAACTGCGCAAAGAGTTGCACACCTAGGAAGAGTTGTAGTAGCAGCGGATGATGAAATTATTATTTCTACATGTAAAAAATATGGGATAGAGGCAATGCTCACCTCAACAACGCACAAAAGCGGAACAGACCGCATAAACGAGTGTGCAAATATCTTAAATCTTGATGATGATGAACTGGTTATAAATGTGCAGGCAGACGAGCCTTTCATAGAGACAGAGGTTGTAGAGATGCTTATAAAAAGATTGGAAGCTTTGAAAAAAGCCGGTGAGCCTTTTGTTATGGCAAGCTGTTACAACTCCATAAACGATGAAGCGGCAAAAGACCCAAACTTAGTAAAAGTGGTACTTGATGACAGCGATAACGCCATCTACTTTTCCCGCTCGCCGATTCCATACAACAGAAGCGGAGAAGCTCAATACTTCGGGCATATCGGCATATATGGATTTAGCAAAAAAAGCCTGCATGACTTTTGTAATCTTAAAGATGCACCGATAGAAGATATTGAAAAACTCGAACAGCTTCGTGCGATTTACCACCAAAAAAAGATAAGCATGGTTAAAGTCGCAAGTACAGGTTTTGGGATAGACACAGAGGAAGATTTAAAAAGAGCGGTGGAGATTTTTCTCTAAGCTCTTGTCTACTCAAGCTCTAACTGCATAAGGTACATCTCTTCGCCGTCAATCACGGCGACATCTCCGCTTTGGCACTTTGGACAGCAATACGCTATCTCTTTTAAAACCGCTTCATTTTGGCAACTGTTGCACCTTATGACGATGGGCTGAATATTTACTATAAATTCGGCATTTTGGCAGAGAGTTTTTTCTTTAAAAGTATCAAATGCAGTTTTTAAAAGCTCCGGTTCCACTCCGCTCATCACGCCTATTTTTACTACAACCTTGGTGACTTTTTGGGCACTGTTTTTTTGTGCGTTCTCTTCGCATAAATCCAAAAGTGATTGGACAATAGAGTACTCATGCATTTATATTCCTTGATTTTATTTCATAAAACAAAGGGAACCCCTTGTTTATTATATAACGATATCGGGAGTAATCCCGCTATCTACGCTAACGCTTAGTTTCCTTCGGCAGGAAGCCCATCGTACTTGTACGATTTTAATCTCTGCGGTGTTTGGATTTGACATGTTTTATAGACAAATTCATGACGCAGTTTATGAAAAGTGCTATCTTCATCCCAAAATTCGCTATACATTACTTTTAACTCCTGCTCTTTTTTCTGTTCTATAGTGTCAATCTCTTTAGATAACCACACTTCTTTTTCATATAAAAAGTCACTGTACCTCTCTTCATCTTCTGCCAATGACTGAGCAAATTCATTTAGTTTATCAAAATAATTTCTATCTTCGTAAATCTTATCTGCCATACCAATCTCAAAAGCTTTTTTTGCGCTTATGGGGAGGCAGTCGTTTAGAAGTTTATCTGCCACTGTTTCGCCGACTCTCTTTGGCAGAGTGTAAGTGTGGTACTCGCTCCCACTTAGACCCAAAGTTTTATAGTGAGGGTTTAGAACAACTCCCTCTCTCGCAATTACATAGTCACAGGCAAGAGCCAAAAAAACCCCACCCGCTCCCGCATTTTTACCCAAAGACGCAACGGTTATGACATCATCGGCACTCAATATTGATTTTACGACATCGTTCATGGCATTAATGTTACTCCAGCCGTCTTCTCCCTGTTTTTTGGAGTCTTCGAGTATGTTTAGATGGATTCCGTTGCTGAAAAAATCCGCTCCGCCCATCAAAACTATGACTTTACAGCTCTCTTTTAAATACTCAAACGCATATTTTAGCCTTATGCACTGTTCAGAACTCATAGCACCGTTGTGAAAGTTAAAATACAAATATCCCACTTCGCCTATTGCTTTAGAGCTTATCTCATGAAAAGTTTTTTGCCCATACTCCACAACAAGAGGAGTACGAATCTCTTTAACGCCTTTTATCTTCTCTTTTAGAACATAAGTAGATGGAAGCTTGAACCTGCCCGCTTCTTGCATATGAGTTATCCAAAGCGCTCCGTCAATGGCTCCGACACAGACAGCTCCGTCTCTTTTTGCGATTATTTCCTTCGGATTGCCTTTGAGCTCATCTTCTCTCCATGCACCAAAGAGGTAGCACTCGACTCCCAAAAACTCATCTTTTACGCCTGGGAAACTGTCGCTCACATGTATCTTTTTTACAATCTCTTGGGCAGTGTCATTTTGCCAATCTATGGCTCTCTCTTCTTGTGTCAAATATAGGTGCATCGGAGTTTTTAGCTGAGGCGTAGGCTTGTAATCTTTGTCATTCAGGTTTTGCAGAAAAATTTTAAGAGCCTTTGAAGTAGCCTCAGCCACCTCGTTTCTATAGAGTGAAGCCTTATATGTATCTCTCATCCCAAACCTTACTTGTGCGTATATATCTCCGCTATCAAACTCTTCATCGGCTTTGAGTATAACGACTCCCCACTCTTTTTTGCCATCCCTCAAGGCATGGTCTAGCGCGTTATGACCTCTATCGCCTCTGATTCCGGGATGAAGTATAAAGGTGGGAGTTTTTAAAAAAAGCTCACATGGGAGATATTTTTTCAGATATGGACAAAATATAATGTCAGGTTTAAATTTTTCAACTTCTTCCATTATCTCCTTATCGTTTAGGGCAAACTGCATAGATACGGTATGCTTCATATCTCTAAGTTCACAAAAAACTCTTTGCGTAAGAGAATTAAATGCGGATACGATTAAAAGGATTTTCATATTCTTAACAGATTCTAGGAAGCAGTTCGCCGCTTGGAGTATCTAAAAATCTCTTTGTTCCCCAACTGCTATTTAAAACCACTTTTTTTGTGTAAGCATCTGTTACATTGGCGATTATCGCGGCACCTTTGCAACTCTCAAAAGTTTTTAAAATCTCAACCGCTCTAAGCGCATCCTCTTTTTTAACGGCGAGAATAAAAGTGCCCTCATTTGCCAAGGCGGTCGCTTCAAAGCCCAACATTTCGCAAATTCCTCTCACCTCATCCCTTACTTGGATTTTCTCCTCTTCGACCTCCACGCAGATATTTGACTGCTTTGCCCACTCGTTTAAAACCGCACTCACTCCGCCTCTGGTTGCGTCTCTCATTGCCGTTATATCTATGTTCGCATCAAGAAGAGCTTTTACCTGAGGAAAAAGCGACTCGCAATCGCTGCGGAGTGAACTGCTCATCTCGATGCCCTCCCGTGCAACAAAAATAGCCGCCCCATGGCACCCTATGTCACGGTTTACAATGATGATGTCATCTTTGGTTATGCTGTTGGAACTAATGCCTTTTTTTAGAACTTCGCCGATTCCCGTTGTGTTTATAAATATTTTGTCCACGCTTCCCTTTGGCACGACTTTGGTATCGCCGCCGACAATCACAGCCCCGTTTACCTCAAGCTCTTTTTTCATGCTTCTTACAATTTTCTCTAATTCCCTAGTCTCAAAACCCTCTTCGATTATTACGCTGCATGTCAAATATTTCGGTGCAGCTCCCATCATAGCAAGGTCGTTGCAAGTTCCGCAGACTGCAAGTTTTCCTATGTCTCCACCTGCAAAAAAGAGAGGCGAAACTGTAAAACTGTCGGTTGAAAACGCAAGCTCCCCGTTATGGATAATCGCCGCATCTTCGCTTTTGTCTAGGATGTCGTTTTTAAATGCTTTGTAAAACACTTCAGAGATGAGGAGGTTGTTCTCTTGCCCGCCGTTTCCGTGGGCTAGGGTTATTGTTTTAGTCATATGAATTTCCTATTTACCATCTATCATTATTATTCCAATAGCTTAACAAAATATTTTCTTCATCGGACAGTGTTGATACATTTAAATTTTTTATATATTCTTCTACTTCATTTAAATCTATCAATTTTGAGAGATTATCTTTTGCAATTGAGTGTTTATCATAAACTCCTTTATTAGACGAGCTAATCTTACTAACTCTTTCAAATACTTTTAGAATTTCAAAAAAACTTTCGCTGTCTTTAAAAATATAATCCTTTAACTCTGTTGATAATTTTTCTAATAAAGCTTCAAAATCTTTATATATATAAACTATATATGATGGATGCAAACCTTCCAAAATATTGCTTAGTGTGATATTTTCTAATTTTTCTTTAACAATTTTATTAAGTTCTTCAAGAGTTTTATTCGCAACAATTACTTTTTTATCACTATGCTCTTTTGCAATTTCTTCGTTAATATCCTTTAATAATTCAACTTTAATTATAAATGATACATCATTGTCATTTTTATAAAAATCTAAAAGAAAATCATCTACATCTTTATGCTCTAAAAGTAAACTGTACCCAAAATTTTTATAATTATATGATGCATTAAAATATGAACTTATATTTTCACTTTTCAACAGTTTACAGATTTTTAAAGTATTATAAAAAGCATTTTCAATCTCTTCTGTTTCCATAGAATCTTTAAATTCATAGAACATGTTTAAAAAATATTGACTTTTTTGTTGCTTATCAACTTCTAGTAATGCTTCTTTAAAACCTTCAAAATCCGAACTTAAAAGCTTTTCTTTTAGAGTGTAATATTCTTTCATGGAAATTTTGTCATCAGATATTGAAAAAGAGAAATAATTTTCAAAATAATTAATATCACCGATATATTTCGTTTTATGGCTTCCTATAGTTCTATAGCTATAATCCGAAAAGATAGGAAAACATATCTCCAACAAATCCCTAAAATCATGAAACTCTTTTAAATTTTCATTAAAGTTATCTCGAATTATTTTTATTTCTTCTTCCTCTTTATTACCTCTATATTTATAAATAAAAAAATCACTAGGCTTATTTTTAATTAATTCATAAAGAGCGTGATTTTTTAGTTTGATAAGAGAAATTATAAAAAAATCTGTAAAATTCACTTCTGTTGCAATAATCGGATATTCAAAAGAAACAATATTTACAATCTGATTTATATCTCTTACAGTTTTTATATATTTATCAATTACCAAATGAACTTGACTCCATGTTTCTTTATTAAAAATATACTTTACATTTTCAGCATCAAGCTTTGCAAGTATCTCATCTAGCTCTTTAAATAATAAATTTTTTATCGTAGTTTTATGTGGCTTTGGAACACTTAACGGGTATTGAACTATCTTTTCAAGATATTTTTGACCATTTTCAGATTTGAATTTTTCAAGTGACTTTGACACCACACCTTTATCATAAAGTAGTATATAAATCAGATTATCAAAATCTGCAATTCCTTTTGTGAGCCTAAATATAAACTCAGTTTCTTTGTCTGTAAGTCTATCTATGTCGTCTATTATAATAACTATTTTTTTTTCTAATCCTTTTAAATACTCATTTATTCTTTCTTTGATTTTTTCTAGATTATCTTTATCTTCATCTTGAAATCGTTTTGCTATGTTGTATTTGGCTTTTATGGCATCAGTTATACCTATACTTACGCTATCAGGAGCGATAGCAGCAATAAATTTTTTAACATCTTTTTTAAACTCATCTTTTTTTGCTTTTGTCGTCACAGAAAGAATGATTTTCATTAACTCATCAAAAAAAAGTTTCACAACCTGATTCATATCAGTGATAAGCCAAGGATTGAAATCTAAAATTTCAACTTTATCTCTCTTATTTTTCAAATCTTCTTTTATAAAATTTATAAGAGTTGTCTTACCACTTCCCCACTCTCCTTCAAGAGATATAATAAATGTCTCATCTTGTGAATAATTTAATATTCCTTGCGCAACTCTTGAAGCATATGGTGCGAATTTTAAATCATCGCCGTCTTCTTTGGTTTTTTTTGGTATGTCACGATGCTGCATTTTTTATCCTCATAAATTATTTTATCACTTCCCAATATCCGCCTTTATTTGCACCAACTCTTTTTATCTTATTTTGCTCTTTGAGCTCATTAATAATTTTTTGCACTGTTCTTGTGCCGAGTTTACATATAACCGAGAGTTGTTTGATTGTTATATACTTATCTTTTTTTATAGCATCCATAATTTCTTGTGCATTTTGTTGTGCATTTTGTTGTGTATTATTTGGTATATTCTCTTTTTCAACATCTTTTAGCGTATCCAATATAACTTCAAGCATATATTCTATAAATGGCGTACTCTCACCCGCACTTCCCGAATCTTCAAGCGCTTTATAGTACTCATTTTGTCTTTGATGCACCATACTCTCTATTGGAAGGTTAGCAAATATTTTTTTATAGTTATAAAGTATCAAAGATTGCCAAAACCTTCCAACCCTTCCATTTCCATCACTAAAAGGATGAATAAACTCAAACTCATAATGAAACACGCTGCTAGATAAAATAGGATGCATATCCGTCTCTTTTAACCATTCAAACAAATCATGCATTAAATCAGGAACTCTGCCATACGGCGGTGCGACATGTGTAACTCCGCTTTTTCCGCCAACTCCGACATTTGCTTTTCTGTATTGTCCATTATCTTTTAAAAGCTCTTGCATGAGTATTTTGTGGGACTTTAATAAGTCTTTTTGAGATTTAAAATCAAGCTCTTGCATTGTATTGTAAAGTTCTATTGCACCTCTTGCCTCTGCAACTTCTCTTGGTGTTCCTAAAACTCTTTTACCTTCAAGCAGTGCAGTTATTTTCTCTTCATCTAGCGTATTTCCCTCTATTTGCAAAGTTCCTGCTAAAGTTTTTATACGACTAGCCTTTCTTAATTTAAATGGCTGTTTTTTTAACAAAGAAAACTCGCCGATTTTTTCGCTTATAAGGCTTAAAAGATTGATAATTTTTGCATTTATCGTAAATGGCGGCTTATAGCTCATATTTCTACCTTAGATTTTATTATAAAACATTATATCAAATTCCCATATTTATAGTACGCTGCGCACGCGCCCTCGCTGCTTACCATACAGCTTCCGATGGGTGAAGTAGGCTTGCAAGCAGTTCCAAAGAGAGTGCATTCAGGAGGGTTTGCCATACCTCTTAGTATATCTCCGCAAATGCAGAGTTTGTGGTCTTCTATCTCGCCGAGCGGCAGAACATCTTTGTAGATTACCTCTGCATCATACTCTTTAAATTTTTCTTTTAGTTTTAGTCCGCTTTTTGGGATATTGCCTAAACCTCGCCATTTAAAAAGCTCTCTTTGCTCAAAATATTTCTCTATCAACTCTTGCGCCTTGAGATTTCCCTCATAAGTTACAAGTCGTTTATACTCTACTTCAAGAAAGCATCTGCCCTCTATAAATTGCTTAACTATCATGCTAATCGCTTGCATAACATCTACAGGCTCAAAGCCTGAAACTACCACGGGACGATTATAATCACGCGGAAACTCTTCATAGATTTTGCTTCCGCTTATAACGCTTACATGCGATGGCCCAAGAAATGCGTCTATTTTGTTGTTGTAACTATCTACATGTATATCTCTGGAGTCTATAAGCTCTCTCATTACTTCTGGAACCGTTACATGGTTTATGTGGAAGAAAATATTTTTGATGTTCTGCTTTATAACGGCATCTAAAAGTGCGGCGGTCATCGGCGTGGTCGTCTCAAAACCTATGGCAAAAAAGATGATTTTTTTAGTTGGATTCTCATGAGCGATTTTTAGACAATCATGCGGAGAGTAAACAAAGCGGACATTTGCTCCTTTGCTTCTTGCATCTTGAAGGCTACCTTTGCTTCCGGGAACTTTTATCATATCGCCGAGGGTTACCAAAATCACATCTTCTTGCATTGCCAAAACATAGGCATGGTCGATGCGCTCTTTTGGTATGATACAAACCGGACAGCCCGGACCGTGGATAAACTTGATGTTGGAGGGTAAAAGTTGAAGAAGTCCATACTTCATGATGGTATGTGTATGTCCGCCGCAAACCTCCATGATGTTGATTGGATTTTTTAAAAGAGTAGCGTCTTCGTTTATGATTTTTGCATACGCTTTTATGGTCTTGGCATCTCTAAAGTCATCGTAGAGATTTTTAAGCTCTAATTGCTTCATTAAAGCTGCTCTTCCTCGTCCATAAGCTCAACTATTTTTGCAAATGCCTCAAGACTCAGAAGTGCCTCTTTTTCATCAATCTTGTTCATAACAAAACCGATATGCAAAAGAACGAAATCGCCTATTTTTATATCTTCATCACCGACAAGTGCCAGACTTGCTTCTCTTTGCACGCCCATAGTATCAACCGTTGCTACGCCGCTTTTCTTGTCTATTTTAACTACTTTGCTTGGAATGGACAAACACATTATCTCATCTCCATTTTAAACCTAATCCACTGAGAAACTTTTCTTAATGACTCCACATCTTTAGTGCTTACTTCGAGTATGTCAACATTTGGTTTTAGTTTTCTTGCCGTCTCTTTCTCTTTTTTCATGTCATACTCAAAGTACGGAAGAAGGTCAGTTTTTGTAAATAAAATCAAATCCGCTTTGCGAAACATAACCGGATATTTGGCTATCTTATCTTCGCCCTCGGGAATACTAACAAGCACTATATTTAAGTGGCTCCCGACATCATAACTTGCAGGGCAGACGAGGTTTCCGACATTCTCTATAAAACAGACATCCATATTGTCCAAATCCATGTGATGGAGAGCTTTGTGAACCATAAACGCATCAAGGTGGCATGCAGAACCCGTTTGAATCTGATGAGCCTCAATGCCTTTGGCTTTTAGTCTGTCCGCATCAAGGCTTGTCTCTAAGTCGCCCTCAATCACACCGAATTTAAACTCGCCCAAATCCGACAAGCTCTCCAAAAGCGCTGTTTTTCCGCTTCCTGGACTGCTCATAAGGTTTATGCAAAGAACTCCGTGGGAGTTAAAGTGCTCTCTGTTATGCTGTGCCTCTTGGTCGTTTTTATCTAAAATTTTTGTTATAACAGAGATGGTTTTAGGGTCGTTTAACTGCGGATTGTCATGCAGATGTTGATGATGTGAATCTTTATGTTCGTGTGAATGAGTTTCCCCGCCGTGTGAATGGCTATGTTCTACAACGCTGCAACCGCAATCTTTACACATATTTTATATCCTTAAAATTATTTCAATATTATCTAAAGATGTATATTATCAAAATTCCTCAGATTGTGCATTTTAAGTTCAAAGTTTGTTTTGTGATTGATAGGAAAGAGTGGGATTTAGACGAAGCATAACTCCGTCTAAAAGTTTTGAACGCTAACTAGATATTGTCGCGAATACCTAATTCTGCTACAAGTTTAAGATAAGCATCTTTATCTTTTCTTTTAAAATACTTCATAAGACGACGGCGTTGTCCTACTAGTTTTAAAAGACCAAGTCTTGAAGCGTGATCTTTTGTAAACACTTTTAAGTGTTCAGTTAGTTCACTGATTCTGTTTGTTAATAGTGCGATTTGAACTTCACTTGAACCAGTGTCATTCTCACCACGACCGTATTTTGCAACAATTTCTTGTTTTTTAGCCGAATTTAAAGCCATAATAGCCTCCAAAAGGTATTTTAATCTAACAGTTACACATATTTAGTGTATAAAGTTGAAGTGAAATAATATCTTATTTCTACTTTAATTTCAACTTCTTTTGATATAATTTACGAAAGTAAAGAACCAATGTTATATGCTCTTTATATAGATAAGTGCATAAAAGCACCTTATAGTTCTCGAAAAACTTGTTTTTCGTAGCTTTAGGGGGTTGGAAGGGACATCTGTCCCTCCCTCCAAAGGGGACTTGTTCCCTTTGGAGCGTAACATCAAAAAATAAAAATAAAGTAATAATATGTTAATAACTCGTGCTAGTGAGTATGCAATACTCTCACTTATTGTTTTGTCAAAAGCTTCTGCTCCAATGGATAGTGAAACACTCTCAAATCAGCTCTCAATTCCAAAAAGTTTTTTAGCAAAAATCCTTCAAGCAATGGCAAAACATGGTATCTTGAAGTCATACAAAGGCGTTAACGGCGGTTTTGCACTTCTGCTAGAACCAAAAAATATAAATATGCTTGATGTTATGTCCTCTGTTGAGGGAAAAGCCCCTGCCGTTTTTGATTGTGCTCCATCGATGTACTCATGCCCATCGGGTAAAGCACCTCTATGTTCATTATGGCCATTTTTAAATAAATTACAAGGAAAGATAGACTCTTTTTTAGCAGATTTAACTTTAGCAGATATTTTAGAGTAGAACTTTGGCAAAAAAACTAACAACAAGACAGCAAATCGGCACAACTTTAAACTTTTTGTTAGGTCAAAAAGACTTAAGTGTCGTTATATTTGTAATGGCTATTTTGGCTATTATTATCGTTCCTCTGCCCTCAGCTATGCTCGATGTCTTGCTTACCGTATCCATAGCGCTCTCTGTTTTAATTCTGCTAATATCGCTCTATGTTCCAAAACCGACAGATTTAACAACATTTCCAACACTGATTTTAATCATAACTCTCTTTAGACTATCGCTAAATGTGGCTTCAACGAGAATGATTTTAAGTCATGGACATGAGGGACCCGAAGAAGTGAGCGATATCATAACCAGCTTTGGAAATTTCGTTGTCGGCGGGAATTATGTTATCGGTATTATTGTTTTTTCAATACTTGTACTTATTAACTTTATGGTTATCACAAAAGGCTCAACAAGGGTTGCAGAGGTTGCTGCTCGTTTTACACTTGACTCAATGCCTGGTAAGCAAATGGCTGTTGATGCGGACCTGAATGCCGGGCTAATTAATGATGCAGAGGCTAAAAAAAGAAGAGCCGACATCCTTCAAGATGCTAACTTTTACGGGGCTATGGACGGTTCTAGTAAATTTGTTAAAGGCGATGCCGTTGCCGGTATAATTATCACTCTCATAAACATAGTCGGCGGATTTTTGATAGGTGTTTTTCAGCACGGCATGACAGTTGCAGACAGCGCATCAACATTTACGCTTTTAACTATCGGTGATGGATTAGTTGCACAAATTCCTGCGCTCATCATGTCAACCGCAACCGGTATTATGATTACCCGCTCTTCAGGAGAGGGAGATAATTTCGCAGAGGGCGCAATCAACCAGATAATGGGCAATGCTAAAATTATGATGATTGTAGGTTTCATTATGATTCTTTTTGCTCTTGTTCCCGGTCTTCCGACAGCTTCTATGGGGTTTGTCGGAATTATGTTTGCGCTTCTTGGTTGGTCTATTTACAAATATGAAAGAGGCGAATTAACCATACTTGACATAGACGGCTTATTGACGCCAAAGGAAAAAGAGCTTCAGGCAAAAGAAAAAAATGCTATGAGACCTGCAAAAACAAATGAAGAGATTGCAAAAGAGGAAGAGAGCGCACTTGAAGATATATTAAAAGTTGAGATGCTTGAACTCACACTTGGTTATCAGCTGATACGACTTGCCGATAGTGCTCAAGGCGGGGATTTACTAGAGAGAATTCGTTCTATGAGAAGAAAAATAGCATCAGATTTTGGTTTTTTAATGCCTCAGGTTCGCATCAGAGACAACTTGCACCTGCAGCCTCAACAGTATCAGATACTGCTAAAGGGCATCTCTATCGGCGAGGGCAAAATTATGCCTGACAAATTTTTGGCGATGGACAGCGGCATGGCAACCGGCGATATAAAGGGTGAGGCGACTAAAGAGCCTGCTTTTGGACTTGATGCTCTGTGGATATCTCCAAATCAAAAAGAAGATGCAATCATTAACGGATATACAGTCGTAGATCCTGCTACCGTTATATCAACGCACATGAGCGAACTTGTCAAGAAAAATGCCGAGGATCTTTTAACGCGTCAAGAAGTTCAGACTCTAGTAACAAAAATTAAAACTGACTTCCCTGTTATCATAGATGATGTTCAAAAAGTTGCATCTATCGGGCTTATTCAGAGAATTCTCAAAGCTCTTTTACATGAAAAAATTCCTCTTAAAGATATGTTGACTATATTAGAAACTATTGCTGATATTGCAGAATACACTAAAAATGTTGACATCATCACGGAACAGGTTCGAGCTAAACTCTCTCGCATTATTACCCAAATGTACTCTGGCGATGATGGAGTTATAAGACTTCTTACATTTGACACTGCATCTGAACAGCTAATGCTTGAAAAATCACAAGAGCGTGATGGAACAAGAACTCTTCTGCTTAGTGTCGCGGAGATAAATGCCCTTATTCAAGCAACAAGCGCAAAAGCAGCAGAGTTGCTGCAAAAAGGCATCTCTCCGGTAGTAATTATCGTAGACCCTCAATTGCGTCGCGGTATTGCAGAGATATTTGAGCGATTTTCTCTTGAGGTAGTTACACTCTCGCATGCGGAGATAGACTCCAGTGCTACTTTTGAAGTAATGGGCTCCATCTCAATAAATAAACAACTTTAAGGAAAAAAATGAATAACAAAATAGTTCACCACCTCTCACACACCGATTTAGACGGCTATAGCTGTCAGCTTGTTATGAAATATACGCCCTACAGACTGCTTAACTACAATGCAAACTACGGTGCAGAGGTAAAACAGACGCTAGAACTTATTTTGCAAAATATCATCAATGATAACAAAAGTGCAACTATTTTAATAACTGATTTAAATTTGACTTCCGATGAATCAAGATGGCTAAATAATGAAATTACTAAACTAAACGAGAACAAAAAAGATATAACACTGCTGCTTCTGGATCATCACGGTACAGGAGAAGATAGTGCGCAAAAATACGATTGGTACTTTTTGGACACTTCTAGGTCTGCTACAAAAATCACATATGATTATGTCAAAGAAAACTTTGAATTTAATGAGCCGTTTTGGATGGAAAAATTTGTCAACATTGTCAATGCCGTTGATTTATGGAAGATGGAAGAGAAAGATAACTTTGAGTACGGAAAAGTTTGTATGCGTCTTGTCGGTGAGACAAGAGAACTAAATAAAATTATGTTTGCAGATGTTGATAACAACTACAAAATATCGCTTCTGCTTGAAGCAACAAAATATATTGACGAAGAGAATGCGCCAATAGTTTTAGATGAAAAAATTCACATGCTGAAAAAAGAGTTTTTTAAAAAAGATAAAAATGACACTCTTGACAATTTGGTAACAGAGTATATAGTTAAGCTGCTTGGTGAAGCCAAAGATGAGAAAACTATTTACTACAAAGGGTATAGAGGATATTTGAGTTATGGCGTTGGAAATACATCTATCATTGGAAACGGATTTTTACTTACATATCCTGAATATGATTTTATTGTTGATGTAAGCTACAGAGGAACAATAAGCCTAAGAGCAAACAACAAAGTAAGCGTTTCTCAAATATCTAAAGAGTGGACGGGCGGAGGCGGACATCCGAATGCTGCCGGCGGCCGTATTATAGGATTTAAAGAGCAGTTTCGCTATGACTTGGTAAAAAAACAGATACAAAAGATAATAAATGAAAAAGAGTCTGTTGCCGGTGAGCTAGAGTTTAAAAAAGAGTCTTAACTACTGATGTTACGCACTAAAACGAACGCGTCCGTTTTAGTGGCAGGGACTAAAGTCCCTACAACCCCCTAAAGCTACGAAAAAACAAGTTTTTCGAGAGCTACAAAGTATTTTTACAGGCTTTTTGTAAAAGTGCGTAAGGTCAGTTGATCGAAAGGTTTAATTATTAGCGAAATATCTCTCAACACCGTCGGCCAATCCTCTAGCCATATTTTTTATATAGACATCGTCTACTAGACGTAACGACTCTTTTGGATGAGACATAAAGCCTACTTCAACCAAAACAGATGGCATCTGGGCTCCAACTAAAACCCAAAAAGGACCCTCTCTAACTCCTCCGTCTCTTACATCTTTATATTTTTGATTAAGCGACCCGAGCATTCCCATTTGCAAATCTATTGCAAGTTTATTTGATGCCAAAATATTGTGATGATTTAGAAGGTTTAAATAACTGTCTTTTCCGTACATGTTCATATCGCTCATGTCTGCCGAGTTCTCAAGTGCCGCCACTTTTTTTGCTCTGCTTGAACGAGATGGAGATAAAAAATAGCACTCTATCCCTTGAACTTCGTTTGCTCTTCCATTTGCAACCGCATTAGCATGAATACTTACAAATATATCTGCATTTTTTTCGTTAGCATACTCTGTTCTTCTGCTTAGCTTTACAAATGTATCGCTATCTCTAGTCATAAAAACTTTATAACCGCGTGCTTTTAAAATTGTTTCTAATTTTTTTGCAGTATTTAAAACAACATCTTTCTCTTGATATTGGTTGTATCCTATGGCGCCGGGGTCGTTACCGCCATGACCGGAATCAATCACAACAGTTTTATCCATACTTTTTTTAGTCGGCAGTGCTTTATCTGTTTTATCTATAATTTCCACTCTTTTATGCGACTCTATTTTTAATTTTATTTTTAATATTGCAGAGTCTAATTCGTGGCTTATTTCAATTGCTGAACTGTTTTCAATAACTAACCTTAAGGTATCTGGGTTATATTGGGCTATTTTTATATTATCAATACCGTTTTTGTTAATATTTTGCGAACTTGTAAACATTGATGTTTTTATGTCAAAAACATATTTGTAACTTTTTTTATGTTCATCATGCAGCGTAAAATAATCAATCTGTTTTTTGCCGATTTGTTGATCAAAAGTCAGAAGCAGCACATCATCGTCCCAACTAACTGATTTTAACTTATGCAAAGAGCCTACTTGCACCTCTTCGATATGCTTGGTTTTTTTCATAGGTTTTGGTTCCGGCTGTTTATAGCTGCTTTTTAAAGAGAGTGATTGAAGTTCATTTGAGTATTTAGAGATATCTATATTTAACTTCTCTCCGCTTTTCACAATACCTTTCAATGACTCTATTTTTAAAGCTGAATCATCATCCATAACAGAGCTAAGATATAAATTTTTATAGTCGTTATATGCGCGAAAAATATCACTTTGCGTACCGCTTTGCATATATTTGTCTGCTCTGTCTAAAATTTCATTATTAGCAGATGCCTCAATAGAGATAAATAAAAATAGAGATAGTAAAAAAAGTTTAATCATGCTTAAATTATTCGCCGTTAACCAATTTATCCATTAACTCTTTTACGGAAATAATTTTATCAAGCTTATAGCCGTTAGTGCCTGAAAAGAAAAGACCTGTCTCAACATTGCCCTCAAAAGCGTCACTTAATCTGTCTGCAATACAAAAACCAACCTCTTTAGCCTCTTCCCCGCGGTTACAAGGTGCAACACAGTTAGAGATACATTTTATAGCAGGACCTTCTCTTTTTTCAACCAGCTTCACCAGATTAGTTCTTATGCCTTGAGCCGGATATCCGACCGGTGATGCCATAAGCTGAATATCCTCTTTTTTAGCATCAAGCAGAACTTTTTTAAGATTTTCATGCGCATCGCACTCAAATGTTCCGATAAAACGAGTCCCCATTTGAACGCCGCGAGCACCGAGAGACATCATCTCTTCTATATCTTTTTTGTCCCATACGCCGCCCGCTGCAATAACAGGAATATCTCCCCAAAGTGCTGCTTCTTCTACAACCGGTCTGACCAAGTTTTCCAACTGATTCTCAGCCATTGAACACTGCTCATAAGTAAAGCCTTGATGTCCGCCGCTTTTTGGACCCTCTAGAACTACCGCATCAGGAAGTCTGTTGTATCTTTTTTGCCATCTTTTGCAGATGATTTTAAGTGCTTTGGCAGATGAGACAATCGGCACAAGTGCAACATTCGGATAGCCTTCTGTAAACTCCGGCATATTTGTAGGAAGCCCTGCCCCTGTTATAATAATGTCAATTCCGGCTTCACATGCATCTGCGACAACGCGTCCGTAATCGTTAATAGCATATAAAATATTTGCGGCAAGCGGCTTGTCA